>QWCQ01000529.1_pt1 | contig 53844 bp, 47 predicted proteins | sample 1972701 | NCBI WGS metagenome assembly QWCQ01 (sample SAMN09866704, study PRJNA288562) | Human gut metagenome isolate pre4_stool, whole genome shotgun sequencing... | reverse complement strand
AAAGACTCATCACCCAATTCCGGACCAACGCCACTCTGAAGCCCTCCGAGCTGCTATCTATCAAGCTGTGAGCCCATTCCCCAAAAACGTCAGCCCTGGAGGGGACCGCAGTTTTTTTCTACTTTTCAGAAAAAGGGGGTAACTTTACCCTCCGAGACAAGACTATGAGCAAGCTGACGCAATACATCGAGCTGACACTGGGGGAGCAGAGTAAGTTTGCCCTCCCGGGGCTGGGGACGTTCCGTATCGACCGTCTGCCGGCGCGCCTCGACCGAGCCAAGGGACTGATCTACCCGCCGAGGAAGCAGGTTCGCTTCAATTCCGGCAACGCCGCCGACGACGGCATCCTCCGCCGACTCTACCTATCCGGCGAGGGAAGCCCCGAGGAGCAGGCGCTCGTTGCCGGGGAGCGTCTTCGGGCCGATATTGCCGAGCTGTCTGAGAGACTGGAGACCGGCGCCCCGGTCACCATCGGACACCTCGGGATGCTAATACGTGATCCGTGGCAGAGCGGTAAGATCACCTTCCGCAGCGATGGCGGGGCGCGGGGATTTGACCTCCCGGCGGTAACGCTGATGATGCGCGATGGAGCCGTCCCGGAGGAGAGGGAGGAGATCCCCCTTTACTCCACCACAGAGCAGCCGGCCCCACCGACGGAGCCTATCCCTGACGAGCCGGTGCAGACCGAAAAAGTCTCCACGCCGAACGAGACACCGACGCCGCCCATTGAGCAGAGGAGTCCCGAGCAGAACCATTCTCAGAGCAAGAGCAAGGCGGTACAGATCATCATCGGCTGCCTGATCGGGCTCGTCCTACTCGGTGGGATCATTCTCCTAATCACTCGAGGCGGTAAGCCCACCTCTCACTCGAAGCCCGTCTCCACGGAGCAGACAACGAGAGCAGTGGAGCAGACGAAGCCGGTCGTCGAGACCCCCGAGGAGCCCGTCTCCAAGCCGGATGAGCCGAAGCGAGAGACCTACGAGGGACTACCGATCTACCGACAGGGGGAGATCACCCCACGGCACTACATCATCATCGCCAGTCTGATGACTGACAGGGAGATGGAGAATTACCTCAAGTCGCACAAGCTCCTCGAGACCTTCCCCGACGCCGGCATCTTGCTGATGCGTAACGGCCAGCGACGGATCTTCTCTCACGCACTGGAGGACTCGGAACGCGCAGTGGAGCAGATGAGGGAGGTGCGGAAGGAGAGGGAGTACAGTCAGTCCTGGATCTACCTTGATAAATAAATACAGCGTATGAATAGGCAGGTATTAGCGACGATCGCCGTGATACTGGGTCTCCTCGGAGCGCTCTACTACATCTATGAGATGGTGACGGGACCGGCACCCTGGCACGACCACATCTATATGGTGGCACTCTTTGCCCTGATCTCCGTATTCAGCTACCCCAACGCCTGCTATGGCTCCCCCGGCGAGATCCACTCGCTCTACCTGCTCGACCGAGCGTGGCGCGAGGTGGCAGCCGGCTACATCGTCATCGGGGTGCTGCTGGTGGTGAGTCTCATCCTCCACTGCACCCAGTCACTCGACTACCTCCGCGAGGAGCTGGCGTCACTCCTTGTCCTCGCCGCCTTTGCCGGCAGCACCTACTACCGCTACCGCAAGCAGCGCAAGCGCCTCCGGTAACTCCGCACAAAAAAAAGAGCCCCCCGCAAGTTTCGTACTTGCGGGGGGCTCTTGTAAAGGCTCCTTAGATCAGAGGTAGCGACCCTCACTGAGACTGTGCTCGGGAGTCTCTCCGAAGGGGAAGTACCAGAGGTCATCCAGTGCCTCCTGCTCGGTGATGCCGGCGGCGTCGCTCAGCTTCTGCACGAGGAGTCTCTCCTCAGGTTTCAGCTTGGAGAGGTCGTGCGTATTGGTCGAGAGATACTCACCGGCGTTGGCAAAGACAACGAAGGGGATCCCCTTCAGGTTGATGTCCACCACATCTGTAGCTCGCTGCTTGGGCGTCATCCCGTAGAAGGGCGAGGGACGACCACCCTCGCCGCTAAACTTGCTGGATCTCGCATGGAGGAGTGTCAGCTGTAGCTCGAAGCGAATCTCTGTTACAGGAAACTCCATAAAGCCCTTCAGACCAATCGGATTGGAGATGCCGGTGTACTTTGCCCCGTCGTATAGCGACTTGTCCCAAGGGTTGGTGTCGAAGTAGTAGTAATACATGTATTGGTAGTCACCGTCGGTAAATTTCATAGCCGGGTCGCCAAACTTCGTGGGGCGAATATTTCGGGCGGTGAAGAAGAACTGGTGTCGCTTGTCCTCGCCATTGGTGGCAAATTGCCCCGTGATCTCCTTCCCCTCCTTGTCGTACATCTTGATGAGGAGGCCATACTGGCGGTTGGCGAGACCGGCTTGATCCTCGGCGATGAAGGTCTGATCAGTCCAGTCCCTCTTGGCCGGATCGATGATCGTGGAGAGGTCTGGAGACTTCACGCCCTCCTTGCCGCCTTGGACGATGAAGCGGTCGACTCCCTTGGGCGAGATCTGCCACCCCTTGCCGGGGACCTCCTCGAGGATCATCACCTGCTCGCGCGTCAGGTACTTTACGCCCTTCTGCTCAAGCGTGGCGTGCACCTTATTGCCGTGGAAGTGGCAGTCGAAGAGGATCAGCTCGATCTTCTTCGGGTCGTCGTGATTCTTATTCTGTACCTCGTCGACCGGGGTACTGGGCTTGCAGGCTGTGAGACCGAGGGTCAGGAATAGCAGGGCTATGAGCGTAGCGTAATTCGTTTTCTTCATGATATTAAAAGTGATAGGTCACGGCCAGTCGCACATCCCGACCGAGGTCGTGTGCGTAGTACCGCGAGAGATTAGTGTATTCCTTATATTCCTTATTCAGCAGATTGGAGACGGAGAGTGCGATGCTGAGCGACTGCTCTCCGGAGAGCGGGATCATCGTCCCCGTCTCGAGTCCGAGGAGATGGTATGCCGGCGGAGCGTAGGGGATCAGATCCTGATCGGGATCAAATCGCCGCTGCTTGGCCACATACTTATGCGACAGCCCGATCGTGGTCTCCCGCCAGAGAGGGAGCTTCACGTCGATCGTCTGAGTGAGGCGAAATGGGGGGATAAAGGGGAGATACCGCCCGGTGGAGCGCTCGTTGCCGAGGACCACGCCCCCCAGCACCCGGTACGAGATTCGGTCAGTGACCGACCAGCGAACCTCCGCATCCACCCCGCGGAGAAAGGCGGAGGTACTGCGGTAGCGGAAGAGCGGATAGACGCCGCTGAGGACCGGGAAGAAGTCTCCCGTCGGAGCCTTGTAGATATACCCTCCGATCCACTGCAGATACCCCTCGACCGATGCGCGAAGGGCGCTCGAGGAGTAGTCGATGGCGGCAATCCACTTCAGCGCCCGCTCGCTGCCCATCGTGTCGTCCCCCTTGAGATAGAGCCCCCCGGCCGCATCCAGACCCTCGCTCCAGAGCTCCGCCACATGGGGCGCCCGCCAGGCGCTGCCGAGCTGCGTCGTCAGAGCGAGGGAGGGAAGGAGGTGATAGTGTGCCGCTGCCATAGCAGTGAGATTGAGATATCGCCGCTCGCCCCCATAGGGACGGGAGTAAAGGTCGATGCCCTCGGCATTGAGGTAAAGGCCATCGATCCGCCCGCCCGCCTCGAGAGCCAGCCGCTCAGTCTGGTACTTCTGCACTCCGTAGAGCCCGCCCGAGAGGCGTACATAATTGGGGATTAGGGGAACCACTCCCGTGCCGGGCTGATTGTGGTTATTGCTGTAGGTGACCCCGCTCCCCACTTCGCTCGACCAGGGACCATAGCTTTTCGACCAGGTGAAGTCGCCCTGAGCATTGTCGAGCGTCAGGCTGACGCTCGGGATCGAGGAGCGATCCATGCGGCGGAAGTGGTACTCCCGCTGACGATCGCGCTGGTAGGCGAGGCAGAGAGCGAGGGTGCCAAGGTGGTCGCTATGATACTCCCCCCGCAGGCGAAGGTTGTGATGGACCGATCGGTGACGGGGGAAGGCTATGGAGCGAGAGAAAGGGGCAGTCTCCACGGGTCGTCCCAGTCGGATCCGCTCCTGCAGCTGGTCGACGCTGCCGAGCTGTGCACCGAAATAGATCCCCTCGTCGTGGTCGTTCAGGTTATAAAAGAGCTCCACCTGCCCCTTCTCCCCCTTCCACCCGAGATTGAGGTCAAGGTCTCCAGCTCGAGAGCCGGTATTATTAAGAAGATAAGTGGCGGTCGATCGATCCCCTGCATTGGCATACGCTGCCTGGAGGCGGTAGGCAAAGGAGGGCAAAGGACTCCCGGCGAGCGCGAAGTCAGCACCGAGGCTGCGACCATTAGAGCCATACTCCGCTCCGACCCGCCCGGTAGTTCGCTCGCCGTAGGGCAGCAAAGGGCTGTCCACAATGATCACCCCGCCGAGGGCATCGCTGCCGTAGCGAACCGACTCTGCCCCCTTGAGAACGGTGATCATACCGGCATGCCCGGCGTGGAGCCGGGTGCCGAAGTCGACATTCCACTGCTGCGCCTCCTGCCGCACGCCGTTTCGGATGATCAGGATCCTATTTCCCGAGAGACCGTGGATCACCGGCACGCCCTCGCCACTACCGGTGCCGATGCTGCTTACCCCCTTGACCATCGTCAGCGCATCAGTCAGGTCCTGCCGGATCGTCCGGTGGAGGTCATCGGAGGTGATCACCTCGCCCACCATCGTTCGCTCCTTGGGCGTCCGCTGCGCCACCACCTCGACAGCGCTCAGGAGTTCGCGCGCAGGATGCATATAAACGGTGGTATCCCTCAGGCTCGCCACCGGGATTGCAAAGGGATCATAGCCGACGAAGCTGCCGACGAGCCGATCCCCTCCTTGCCCGGCAACCGTTGGGACAAGCGCAAGACCTGCGCCATCAGTGAGATAGGTGTGACGACCCAGCCGGAGGATCACGCCCGACAGAGGCTGTCTGTCCTCGGCATCGAGGACGGTGACCCGCCACGACTGAGCCGTCGCCGACAGGGTCAGGAGCGTGAGCAGTGTCCCCAAGAGGGTACACCTCACGCCGTTATATAATAAGTGTGTCATTGGATTTCTCTCTACAGTGCAACAATGCCGACCGCTCCTGAGAGCGACCGACGCCAAGCGTTACAGTAGAGAGAAAGGAGGAGCGCGGAGGGCCGGAAGAGTGACAGAGACCGAGCTAAGTGTCCGAGTCGGAGCCACGCCAAGCTCCACAGCAGGGGTCTGAGGTGCAGTGACCTCAGGAGTCCCCTCGCCCTCGTTAAAGGTCTCGGAGAGGAAGTGGAGGAAGAGACAGTCGGTGGTACTTGTCGCCGATGTGTCGCAGAGACCGCTGACGTGATCGGGCGACGAGAGGTGGACCGGCAGCGTCACCGCCACCGAGCCAAAGACCGCCAGCATCACGCCGGCCAGCACCCTTATGAGTTGCTCTCTCTTCATTTCCTCCGCAAAGATATAGAAAAACAGCCCAACATTCCTCCACCTATCTAAACTATTTAGGCATGGCGCATCTGAGCTAATTCCCACTTTTCATCAGAAAGAAGCAGAAAAAGACATCAAGAGACTCTGTGAGACATTTACTCCGTACGTAGGTGGTATTTTTGCACCACTAAAGCTTCTGAAAAAGTCAGACGCCAACCCACTGCCGGGGTGAGGACATACCTCTCCTGGACCACCATCCTCCATCGGTATTTCGGGCTCTGGGAGGCGCCCTATCGGGTGCTTCGTACACGTCTGTAGAATGGTTCTCCGCACAACTCAGATGCATCACCCCGAGCGAGAGGAGTGGTGCTTTTGTGATTGGACGGAATTAGGGCTAAATTTGTAGTCCCATTATACTGAGTATCCTGTGCCGTGTACCATCGACCTTAGACAAGGATGACGCCAAGCGGCACATATATATATTGAGAGAAAAAGAATGATCGTATCGTACAACTTGCTCAAGAAGTATGTCGACCATGACCTCACAGCTGAGGAGGTCAGCGACATCCTGACATCAACCGGTCTGGAGTCAGACGGCGTGGAGACGCGTGAGTCGATCCGTGGCGGACTGCGCGGTCTCGTCATCGGGAAGGTCCTCACCTGCGTCCCGCACCCCAACTCTGACCACCTCCACATCACCACCGTGGATCTCGGTAGCAAGTACAGCCCGGACGGCCCCCTACAGATCGTCTGCGGTGCTCCCAATGTAGCTGCCGGGCAGACTGTCGTGGTGGCCACCATCGGTTGCACGCTCTACGACGGGGAGGAGTCCTTTACGATCAAGAAAAGCCGTATGCGCGGTGAGGACTCCTTCGGCATGATCTGCGCAGAGGATGAGATCGGGCTCGGCACCGCCCATGACGGGATCATGGTGCTGCCGGACGATATCCCAGCCGGGACCGAGGCAGCCGACTACTTCGGCGTACACTCCGATCAGGTGATCACGATCGACATCACCCCCAATCGCGTCGACGGTACCTCTCTCTACGGCGTGGCTCGCGACCTCTACGCTTACCTCCGCTCGCGCGGACTTCGAACGGCGCTCCATAAGCCTGAGGTGAGTGAGATAAAGGGGGAAGGACACCCGGTGAGCCTACATATCGATGCCCCGGAGGCTGTTCCTCGCTATGCAGGAGTGGTCGTACGCGGTCTGAAGGTCGGTCCCTCGCCGAAGTGGCTTCGCGAGGCACTTGAGACGATGGGCGTCCACCCGGTGAATAATGTGGTCGATGCGGCCAACTTTGTCCTTATGGAGATCGGACAGCCACTTCACACCTTTGACCTCGATAAGGTCAGGGGCGGCGAGGTACACGTCCGGCTCGCTAAGGCGGGTGAGAAGCTCTCCGCACTGGACGGCAAGGAGTACGAGCTGACGGAGAGGGATCTGGTGATCGCCGATGCCACTGACCCGATCTGCATCGCCGGCGTGATCGGTGGGAAGGACTCCGGCATCACTGAGGAGACGACCAACATGTTCCTCGAGTGTGCCACCTTCCACCCCACGTACGTCCGCAAGACCGCCCGCCGGCACGGACTCAATACAGACGCCTCCTTCCGCTACGAGAGAGGGCTGGATCCCAATGAGATCCCCTACGCCCTCCGCCGCGCCGTGGACCTGATCACCGAGGTGGCAGGGGGCGAGGTGGCGAGTGCCATCTACGACGAGTACCCTGATCCCGTAGGTCCATACAAGATCGACCTCTCGTGGAAGCGCCTCTATGACCTGATTGGCTTCGAGACCGACAAAGCTCAGGTGCGTAATATCCTTGAGTCGCTTCTGATCACCATCACCAGTGAGGACGAGGAGGGGATCCACGTGGAGGTGCCGCGCTATCGCTACGACGTGACACACGATGTGGACCTGATTGAGGAGATCCTCCGCATCTACGGATACAACACCTACCAGGCACCGGATCAGCGACTGACCCTGACGATGGGCGCACCCTCCTACCAGGATGAGAGCGTCCGCTACCAGCAGGTAATCAGCGAGCAATTGGTGGGAGCGGGATTCTTCGAGATCCTGAATAACTCCCTCTCCAAGGAGTCCTACTACAGCGATGAGGAGAGCAGCAAGCGGGCCGTCAGGGTGATGAACCCCCTCTCCGCCGATCTCTCCACGCTTCGTCAGACATTGGTTCACGGCGGACTGGAGTCGATCGAGCGGAATCTCAATCGTAAGGCAACGAATATCCGCTTCTTCGAGTTTGGCAACACCTACGCCCGCGTGGACGAGAGGGAGGAGAATCCGCTGCGAGGCTTCCACGAGAGCTTCCGCCTCGGGCTCTGGATGACCGGGGATACCGACACCGGCAACTGGATCACCCCTGAGCGGGAGGTCTCTGTCTATGAACTGAAGGGAGTCCTCGAGCAGATCCTGATCCGCATGGGCGTGAGCGCCGGAGAGGTCAGCAGCGAGCAGAGGGAGGACGACCCGCTCTTTGAGAAGAGTCAGGTGCTCTCGCTGAGGGGCGGCGAGACCTTCGCCCGCTGGGGACTCCTCGACCGGGAGATGCTGACGACGATGCACGACATTGATGAGCCGGTCTACTTCGCTGAGATCAAGTGGGACATCCTGCTCCACCGCGTCCTCGGTCGACTGACCAAGGCGACGAGCATCCCCCGCTTCCCCTCCGTCAAGCGCGACTTCGCACTCCTCGTCGACAAGAGTGTCACCTTTGAGACCATCAAGCAGGCCGCTGAGAAGGCTGAGCCCAAGCTGCTGAGGAGCGTCGAGCTCTTCGACGTCTACGAGGACAAGACCCTGCCCGAGGGCAAGCGGTCGTATGCGGTCACCTTTGAGCTCCTCGACCCGGACAAGACGCTGAGCGATAAGGCGATCGAGAAAGCAATGAAGAAAATTTTCAACCAAATCGAGCACGCTACCGGAGCGACCCTCCGATAAAACGGTCGACTGAGACTATAGATACAGACAATCATGGGAAGAGCATTTGAGTATAGAAAAGCGCGTAAGATGAAGCGCTGGGGTAATATGGCCCGCACCTTTACCAAGCTGGGCAAGGAGATCACTATCGCGGCACGCGACGGCGGTCCCGATCCCGACACCAACCCCCGCCTGCGCGTACTCATCCAGACCTCCAAGAAGGAGAATATGCCCAAGGAGAATGTCCAGCGTGCGATCAAGAAAGCGACGGACAAGGATCAGGCGAATTATGAGATCGTGACGTACGAGGGCTATGCTCCGCACGGCATTGCGATCTTCGTGGAGACCATGACCGACAATACGACCCGCACGGTGGCCAATCTCAGGAGCTACTTCACTAAGTTCGGCGGGAGCCTCGGCGTGAATGGTAGCGTGGAGTTCCTCTTTGACCACAAGGTGGTCTTCACCGTCACGCCCAAGGAGGAGGGCAAGGAGTACGATCCCGAGGAGCTGCTCCTGGAGCTGATCGACGCCGGCGCGGAGGATGTCTCCAAGTCGGACGACGGCTATACGGTGACGGGAGACTTTGCCGTCAATGGCGACCTGCAGTCCGCACTCGAGGGGATGGACTTCGAGATCCAGTCGGCAGACTTCATCCGCGAGCCTAAGATGACGAAGGAGATCACTCCCGAGGAGCGCGAGGAGGTCAATACTCTGATCGATAAGATCGAGGACGACGACGATGTGCAAAATGTCTTCTCCGACATGGCGGAGGACGAAGAGTAAGTAAGCCCAAGTCACCCAGTCATGAGCGAGGAGGAGATGGACAGAGAGACAGAAGATCGGACGGAGGAGAAAAAGCGGACAATGAGTGCAGGACGAGCCGTCGGGATCACGCTGCTAAACCTATTGGCAATGGTCGTCGTGGGGGCGCTTATCGTGGTGGGGGCACTCTATCTCCTCGATGCATACACCCACCATGGAGAGGCGGTCAAGGTGCCGGATCTCTCCGGTATGACCCGTGAGGAGGCGATGAGTGCGGTCCGGTCTATGGATCTGGACCTCGAGATTGTCGACTCGATCTATACCGAGGGACTGGCTCCGGGAGTGATCCTGAGGACCTCACCCGGTCCCGGATCCATCATCAAGAAGCATCGGACGATCTTCCTCACCACCAATACCACGACCGTGGAGCAGGTGGTGATGCCTGCCGTCTACGACACCTCCCGCCGTCGTGCCGAGGCGGCTCTGCGCTCAGCGGGATTCATCGACGTGACGGTCAAGATGGTTCCCGGACGGTACAATGACCTCGCCGTGGAAGTATCAGACCGCCAGACCGGACGAGTGATCCAGCCGGGCACGAAGCTGCCATTCAATACCCCGCTCGTCCTGTCGATCACCTCCACCATCTCGCTCGACAGTCTCTACGATGCCGATACCACAGCTATAGATAGCGAGGTCGCCGAAGCCCTTGAGCGGATCGGTCAGACGGAGGAGCCCGATGGTGAGGATCTGCCGGAACTCTGAGAGACAGCCACACAGCACACACCTTACACCAGATGACCGAGAGAGACCTACCGACAGACACGGAGCCGGTAGACGAGGAGGATGAGGAGGTAGACCAGCTCTATGAGCACTACGCCATACGAGCGGATCAGGGGCAGGAGCCTCTGAGGGTCGACCGATTCCTCGTCAATATGATGCCGAAGATCTCCCGAAACCGTATCCAGCGGGCAGCCTCCTCCGGCTTCATCTTCGTCAATGGCGAGCCGGTGAAGTCCAATTATAAGGTTAAGCCTCTCGACCGCGTCTCCATGCGGCTCGAGCGTCCGCCGATGACCCTCGAGATCACTCCCCAGGAGATGCCTCTCGAGATCGTCTACGAGGATGACTGGCTCTTGGTGGTCAATAAGCCGGCCGGACTGGTGGTCCACCCGGGGCATGGCAACTGGGACGGGACGCTCCTCAATGGGCTCGCCTGGTACCTGCGGAATAACCCCGACTTCGATGTCAATGATCCGGCGATAGGACTGGTCCACCGCATCGACAAGGACACCAGCGGTCTCCTGGTGATCGCTAAGACGGCGGAGGTGAAGAGCTCCCTCGGGAAGCAATTCTTCGACCACTCCACCCGACGCGAGTACGTGGCTGTGATCTGGGGACATATGGACCCGGCTGACGGCGTCCTGAGGAGCAACCTCGCTCGAGACCCGCGCGACCGGACGAGGATGGCCGCCTTCCCCTACGAGGGAGAGGTGGGCAAGACAGCCGTGACCCACTACGCCACAGAGGAGTACCTCGGATACCTCAGCCAGGTACGGTGCCGACTGGAGACGGGACGGACCCACCAGATCCGCGTCCACCTCTCGAACGAAGGTCACCCGCTCTTCAACGACGCTGTCTACGGTGGGGACCGGATCCTCCGAGGAAATCGCTTCGCCAGCTATAAGAAATTTGTGGAGAATGCCTTTGCTATCTGCCCGAGGCAGGCGCTTCATGCTCAGACACTGGGCTTCTTTCACCCCATACTCAAGCGACAGATGGACTTCTCGAGTACACTACCGCCCGACATGACCGCCCTAATTGAGAAGTGGCGGAAGTACGTCGACGACGGCAATGTGGAGAACCTCTGACCTTATCTTATCATGGATCAAGAAAAACTAAAGATTGCGCTCATCGCCGGCGGCTATAGTGGCGAGTACACCGTCTCCCTGTCGAGCCAGGAGGGACTGATGAAGTTTCTCTCCGACAGCCCGTACGAGATCTATCCGGTGCTGCTGAGACGTGACCACTGGACGGTGCTCGGTCTGGAGAGCGACCCGGAGATCGACAAGGGAGACTTCTCCTTCGTCCACCCCGAGACGGGACGCAAGGTCCGCTTCGACTTCGCCTACATCACCATCCACGGCACGCCGGGCGAGGACGGGCACCTGACCGGCTACCTCGACATGCTCCAGATCCCCTACTCCTGCTGTCCGACGCTGATCGGGGCACTCACCTTCGACAAGTACGTCTGCGCTCGCTACCTCTCCACCTTTGGGATCAAGACCGCCCCGGCTGTCCGTCTCACCAAGTACGACCGGATCAATATTGACGACCTACTCCGAGAGCCGGGGCTACCCTGCTTCGTCAAGCCCAATAACGGCGGCTCCAGCATCGCCACGACGCACGTGACAGCGCGGGAGCAGCTGCAGCCGGCGATAGAGAAAGCCCTCGCCGAGAGCGGCGACGTGATGATCCAGTCGCTCATCACCGGCACCGAGATCACCTGTGGCGCCTATGAGGACGCCGAGGGGATCCACATCCTGCCGATCACCGAGGTGGTGCCCAAGAGTGAGTTCTTCGACTACGATGCCAAGTACAATGGCGCCGTGGACGAGATCACGCCGGCCCGCATCCCTGAGGAGACGACAGCGCGTGTCAGGGATCTGACCCACCAGATCTACCGCCACCTACGAGCTGCCGGCATCATCCGGGTCGACTACTTCATCGAGAGCGACGGCACGCCGGTGCTGCTGGAGGTCAATACCACCCCCGGCATGACCGCCACCAGCTTCATCCCCCAGCAGATCCACGCCGCCGGACTCGCTCCAGGCAAGGTGCTGGAGGGGATTATCGACTTCCTCTACCACCGGTCACGCCGTTAGCAGACGGTCATCACCATGCCATCCAGGGTCACGTCTCACGCGGACCACTTAAGTCGGACACTTTGGGTATATTTGCCATCGGTAAAGAAAGATTTTTAGTACTAATCCCTATAGACAATGAGAAGAATGGAAATTCAGAACGTACATGGTCGCGAGATCCTCGACTCTCGCGGCAACCCCACCGTAGAGGTAGAGGTAGAGCTGGAGTATGGCATCATCGGTCGCGCTTGCGTCCCCAGTGGTGCTTCCACGGGTGAGAACGAGGCTCTCGAGCTCCGCGACGGCGACAAGAAGCGCTACTGCGGCAAGGGTGTCCTCAAGGCTGTGGAGAATGTCAATACCAAGATCGCTCCTGAGCTGATCGGCATGGACGTCCTCGACCAGCGCGGCATCGACCAGAAGATGCTCGAGCTCGACGGCACCAAGACGAAGTCTAAGCTGGGAGCCAACGCCATCCTCGGCGTCTCCCTCGCATGCGCTCGTGCTGCCGCCACTGCACTCGACCTGCCCCTCTACCGCTATATCGGCGGCACCAATACGTACGTCCTCCCGGTCCCGATGATGAATATCATCAATGGTGGTGCACACTCTGATGCGCCTATCGCCTTCCAGGAGTTTATGATCCGCCCCGTGGGTGCCGAGACCTTCCGTGAGGGTCTCCGCATGGGTACCGAGGTCTTCCACGCTCTCGCTAAGCTGCTCAAGAAGCGCGGCCTCTCCACCGCTGTCGGTGACGAGGGTGGCTTCGCCCCCAAGCTCGACGGCATCGAGGACGCCCTCGACTCCATCATCCAGGCTGTCAAGGACGCCGGTTACGAGCCCGGCAAGGACGTGCGCATCGCCATGGACTGCGCTGCGTCTGAGTTTGCAGTACAGGAGGATGGCAAGTGGTACTACGACTACCGCCAGCTCAAGTCCGGTATGCCCAAGGACCCCAATGGCAAGAAGCTGACCGCCGAGGAGCAGATCGACTACCTCGAGCAGCTCATCTCCAAGTACCCCATCGACTCCATCGAGGATGGTCTGGATGAGAACGACTGGGAGAATTGGGTGAAGCTCACCGACCGCATCGGCGACCGCTGCCAGCTCGTGGGTGACGACCTCTTCGTGACCAACGTCGACTACCTCAAGAAGGGCATCGAGATGGGCGCTGCCAATTCGATCCTCATCAAGGTCAATCAGATCGGTACCCTCACCGAGACGCTCGACGCCATCGAGATGGCTCACCGCGCCGGCTACACCAGCGTCACCAGCCACCGTTCCGGTGAGACTGAGGACACCACCATCGCTGACATCGCCGTGGCTACCAATAGCGGTCAGATCAAGACCGGCTCTCTCAGCCGCACCGACCGCATCGCTAAGTACAATCAGCTGCTCCGCATCGAGGAGGAGCTGGGTGACAAGGCTCAGTATGGCTACTGCAGCGTAAGCCGCAAGAAGTAATCTCTCTCCCTCGAGAGAGAGCCCACAGGGGGCGACAGGTCAGACCGACTTGTCGCCCCCTTTTCTTTTCATCATCTCAAGAGACAGTCAGGTCCAGAGGATCAAGACTCCTTGAAATAGACCTTTACAAAATGGTCTTTCGTCGAAAAAGCACCGCTTTTTCGGCAGGGACTTTGAAGAATACCCAAGATGCAAGGAACTGAGAGTGAGGACGAAGGGAGTGTGCTTACGCACATGACCAAGTCCGAATCTCGAAAGTGACGCCGCAGATGGGGTATTATGCAAAGGTCCCTAAAAGAGATCCAAATGGTGGACCATACCGCAGGGATGACGCATTTGAGTCTTAAGGCAAAGAAGTGCCCGGGTCTAAAAAGCGGGCACCCCTGTCGGGGTGCATCGTTCACCACTCTTCACAATGAGTGGAGTGGCTCCTGTAACGCTCAAATGCGTCACCCCTGGACCATACAGAGAGACCAGAGATGCGAAGAAGACTGCAAATATACCACACCCTCTCGCCCTCCATGTCTCCTATCTGCACTTATCACCCATTACACGCAACTCTGGTACAAAGTTCATCCCAGGGCGACAGGCTCACTCAAGCATTGCCTGCACGATCCCGATCATAAAGGCGACAAAAACTATGACTCCAAGGACTCCGAGGATGAGCATGATGATACAGCTACAGCCCCCTTGACGATATTGCCTGTCAGGATCTCCTTGGCGCTACCGAAGAGACCTGAGAAATAGCCACCTATGATCCGAAATATCAATACAACGAAACAAACAATCGCTACAAAGATGATGATACCGATAATCAAGTGCTCCATGATCAGAAAGAGTTATACACAGTTTAAGGTCCTCGCCACGACTGCACTCTCAGACCCCGACTTGCCCCTTTGAAGATTCGTTGGACTAACAGGCGCCAAGTACCTATCGACTAAGCTATCAGTCCCTATCGCAAACCAAAGCTACATAATAACTTCTCCATAGGCATCGGTCATCCGCGAAGCGGTGACCGATGTACAAAGACCCTTCCCTACCCCCTCGACCCCTTGTGGGTCGCCGAGCAGAGCCTTCAGCGCCCCCGCAAGGGTGTCGCAGGATCGCTTGCAATGCCTGCCCCCCGGGTCGTCGGGGCTACGCCCCTTGACCCGGGTCTAAAAAGCGGGCACCCCTGTCGGGGTGCTTCGTTCACCACTCTTCACTATTAGATGAATGGCTACAGTGTCTCTCAAATGCGTCACCCCTGAGGGGCTTTGCAAAGGGACGGATAAGAGATCAAGATTATGTATCTTGTGCATAGTGTTATACTGGAGAGACGTTTATGGAGAAAGAGAAGAACCACAGCCCGAGCGGAGATGGTCAAGGCGACCTTCCATCACCTGCCGAGCAGCTTGCGATCGAACGGAACCAGAGACTGAGGGCAGAGATCGAGCGAAAGGAAAAAGAGATTGCCAAGATGGAGGTCGAGCTTGCCAAGTCACAAGAGAGCAAGCCCGTCAGGCTGAGCTCAGGGTATATGCGCTCAATGCGCTCATCGATGTGGCGGACGAGACCTACGGCCTGGGTCTACGAAAGGTCCTGGGAGAAAGCGACCAGGAGGACCCTCATCCCGATCCAAAGCGATAGCATCACACAGACGACTCATCCCGCGGATGCGTCGCTCGGAGAGAGAGATCCCCTCCGAAAACACCAATGCCATCTTGAGTGAATGAACAAGCAACGAAACTACTCTGCGGACCTCCTATTCGCTACCTTTTTTATCCTCGGAGGTCTTCTATTAGTACTGAACTACTATCTATTCCGGAGCCATTTGCTGTCCCTTATTGGCGCTTTTGTGATCTACGGAATAGCACCGATCCTGACGATATATCTCAAGAGGAAAGGATCACTCCAAATCAGCACGAGAGCTTTTTGGGGAAGAGTGATTCTTGTGATACTCTCCGGTGCTCTCTTGTTTGAGTTTCTTCGAGTATGATTTTACCACGGCATACGCGGTGTAACGGAGAGATGGTGGTTCATTCCTTAAGCCCCACATAGCGTCGCAGTGGTTTCTTGGCTCCCTAAAAAGTACGACACCCGGGCGGGGTCGCCGGAAAGGGGGATTTCTGCTCGGCGACCCACAAGGGGTCGAGGTGGAAGAGGCGGGTCTCGGCACTCGTGGTTACGCCCGAGATCGCACAGCTGCCCCGGCCAGTAACCCGACCACCATTGCCAGGCACACGTCTGTAGTCCATCGCATCTCAGCGGAAATACTATAGAAATTCCTTTCCTATTTATAGGAATGACTTCATGAAGTCATTCGATTAGCGAAAAAAGCACTCTATTAATCGTTGTTGGAAATAATGCGTGAGGCGTCAGATCGTTTCGCTTGGATCTTCTGATTGAGCGATGACTTACCGAAGTAGTAAGAGATGGATAGCGAGATGCCCATATCCTCACCCCACGACTTCGTCCACCGATCGAAGTCTGGTGTGTGACTCTCTGACAAGCCCCACGAGTAGATGCCGTGACCGAGACTTTGCCTCCATGACTTGTATGCCCATAAGGTCAGCGTTACACTTGACCCAATACCTTTGCTCGTCATGATGTTGCACTGCATTATCCCATCCTGTGTGGTGTAAAGACGATGGTAAGGAGATGAGTAACTGAAGTTGACATCTGCTGTCCAGTCGTAGCGTCTTGAGAGCGTGAAGGCATTGTTGAAGGAGCCATCCACCATCCACGTTCGGTAGTAGTCCCCATACTGAGGGAGCCCCTCCATAGTCACCTCGTTACGAGAGTAGCTTCCCGACACATTAGTATTGACATACCACCACGAGGTGATGTCACCTCCATATCCCATAGAGAGGCTAAGCGACCGACCGACACCGTAGTTGTAGCTCTTACTAGCGATTACTCGATCAGGAGTCAGTATGGCAAAGCTACCGATGTTGTCTTTCGTCTCTCCGTAATAAGCTTGTGCATAAAAGTTGCGGTAGCGAGCCGTCAAGGAGTGAAACACAGAGCGAGCTGGTCTCAGCTCCGGATTGCCCTCCGTGTAAGCATTCATTGCACTCCACTTGACAATGGGAGAGTATGATGCAAAGGAAGAGTAGGTATTACTCATGGAGAAGCCATACGAGAGACTCAGTGCACTTCGCCTCCAAGATACACTGGCATAGGGGAGCAGGTACCATCGTCCCGAATAGTGTTGCCTTGCACCATCATCATAAGCGCCCGATGTACTATGATACTGCCCGTACAGCCCGCCATACAGAGTGAGATTATACGGAAGCTGATAGTTCGCCAAGAGATAAGGACGATGTAATATCTCGCTGTAATGCAATGTACGGTCAACCGGACGAAAGCTGCCCGGGATCACTCGGATGTCGTATGTCTCACCGTAGCGAGCCTGGCTTAGCGAACTATTGTCGCCCATATAGAGGGAGAGTTTCTCAGAGAGCGGAATAGATAGCTGCATCTTAAGGGAGTAGCCACTCGTTGCCATAGGGAGGCTGGATTGGTAGTCCAAGTAGACTGGATGACTCGGCAGGTCACTCCTGTCATAACGTTGGCTCATCGTCTGACGATAGTCACTCCAGAGACCGCTACCCTCTGCCGTCAAGTACATACCATGGGGAAGCTTACCTTGGTAGTAGATAATGCTCCCTATGTAGCTATCCACGTAGTCTCTGTTGATGAGTCCCGTGAAGGTCGAGTCTATGCCCGAGGAGCTATAACGATCGGTTATTGTAGTACGGGGCTTACCTCCATAGCGGTAGAGATCTACGGAGGCTCCCACAGTATGTCCCTCTGCAATCTTGTATTCTCCCGTCAGGTTAAGGTCATACTGTCGACGACGGGTGTCTCGGAGCTGCTCGGAGGTATTGACCACTCCCGACTGTAAGTAATGAGTCTCTCCCTCACTCCGCTCATAGTCTCTCAGGTTACGAGCTCCTGCGTAGAGCTGCACTTGCCATCTCGGTGCCTGATAGACGAGCGTCGTGCCAAGTGTCTCCTTCCACCTTCTAGTGCGGATCAGCTCTCCACGCACACTTCCTTGGAAGCCCACATTGTCGTCCTCGATGACAAGGTCGATGACTGCCGTACGTTCACCGACTCCATACTCCGGTGAGGGATGATAGAGTACCTTCATCGATTTGATCTGGCTTGCTGATAGCGTCTTCAGATAGCTCATTAAGGCCGACATTGACATGAGGGAACGACGACCATTGATAAAGAAGACGACATCATCCGTACCTACCACGGAATAGCTGTCCAATCCCTTCTTTGAGATCATCGGCACATAGGCCAGAATATCTACGGCAGTACGATTGCTGATCAAGTCTTGATTAAGAATACGACATTCTATGCCACCTGCGATGGGCTTAGTGCGCACCTGATGAGCTAAGACGACCACCTCTCCGAGAGCTGTGGCATCATCTTCCATAATCACCTCTCGGTAAGCTTCGAGTGTGCTATCGTATGGGATAGTGACTCGCTTAGCTCCGATGAGTGAATAGGTGACGCTGAATGCCTTCTCCGGAAGTTTCATCGCATACCTACCTAAACTATCCGTTACAGCCATCGTAAGCAATGTGGAGTCTTGGCTACTATACAGTAACACATGCACATTCTCCAGTGGAGTGCGATCCTTTGAGACGACTCGACCTACTACTTCCTGTGCAGCTGTAGTTTGTAGAGACATCCCAAGGCAACACAGTATTATAACGATGATGGGAGTTACTCTTGAATAGAATATGGCACCACCAGGAATCTCTCCAGCACGCTCAATGTCTGGGACACTGGTGCCATCATACCCTTTAGCTAAGAACAGCTTAAAGCTTTCTCTGAGTATAGTCTCTTTTGTGGTCTTCATTTCTTATTTGCCATTCAGAGCGTTATGTTTTCGTTTGTAAAGATTGAGATAATTTTTGTCACGACCAAACTTTAAGAGGACTATTATTAGGGATGAAACTTCTTGTGTTCCAGTCATTCTGTACTTAGAAATGCGTACCTCTGTAACATCATAAAGAGATCAATGGACGTTACAGAATAAGGAAGAGATCTCCTTGTTTCCGTGGCGCGCAACGGATGACCGCAGTGGCAATAGAGCTGACCCCGATCCGTTATCGGTGAAAACTATTACCGGTAATAGAGAACACTAATACCGGTATTAGTTGCGCTTATTACCGGTAATAGTTATGCCCGAGAGGGCTCGCGTACTCGTGCACTGTAAATCAGCCATTTCTACGAGTGTCCTTGCTCGTACTTTTACCGCAGGGGAGCTATGCCCAGAGGGATCGGTAGGCAAGTTTACACCTCGGAAGGGGTGCTCGCTGTTCCGCCAAAGTGACGAGGAGGGGTAGCAGCCCGGACGATGACCCCGGGTACGGCGGCGGGCCGCTTTTTCTTTTGTCGGGGAGATAAGTTATCTTTGTGGGAAGGGGGAGTGGGTGGACCGATCCACCCGATACTGAGACACGTACACTATCCGGACTTACTTCATGCGAGAAGACGATACCATCACTGCCGCGTTCCTCGACTTTGGCAGCCACACGATCAAGGCAGCCCTGGCGGACTGCAAGGCGGACGGCACCTTTACATTCCGTCAGCAGAGCACGGTCGAGTCGGAGGGACAGATCCGCCGCGGCATCATTTATAACCTCAAGGAGGTGGCGGCGAAGACCGACGAGCTCCTCCGACAGCTCTCACAGCTCGCCGACTGCCCCATAGACCGAGTCTACGCCGGGGTCAATGGTCAGAGCCTCCACTCCGATATGCACGAGGGCGAGCTGACACTCGGCGAGCCGCGCGAGATCACGGAGAAGGATATGGACACGCTGCGGCTCCAGACGGCGGACGAGGACTTCGACAGCCGGTACATATCGATCGCCGACGATGTCACCCCCGCCTACTACGTGGATGGCAGCTGGACGAATAACCCGGTCGGCGTCCAGGGATCCAATCTCAAGGTGAGCTACCAGCTGCTCCTCGCCCGTGAGGAGCTGGACCGCAATATCCGGCGCGTGCTGGAGGAGAAGCTGGCGCGCGAGACAGAGTACCTGATCCCGGCGACGATCATGAGCGACCTCTTCCTCACCACGGAGCAGAAGCGCTTCGGCTGCGCCCTGATCGACTTCGGTGCCGAGTGTACGACCGTCTCGGTGTACAATAGAGGGCAGATGGTCGGGCTGCGCGTGATCCCGCTCGGCGGCGATGCGATCACCACCGACCTGACCGACATGCATATCTCCCTCATGGAGGCGGAGCGGATCAAGACGAAGAACGGCTCTACCCTCTCTGCCTCCGAGGAGGAGGCAAAGGGCGAGGTGGTGGTGCAGACCGCCAACGGCATGACGTCGAAGAGCCTGCCGCTCCGAGAGGTAAATCGGTACATCCGCGCCCGCTCCACGGAGATTGTCCGCAATATCTCGACCTACATCAATGCCCTCCTCCCAGAGCACAGCCTCTCCGGCATAGTGATCACCGGCGGGGCATCCCGCATGACCGGTCTGAGGGATCTGCTGACGAAGGAATTTAATGTCAAGGTGGACTTCGCCTCCTCCATCCTCGGGCGCTACGGACGGGACAATAGCTACTACATCGAGAATCCTGAGTGGCACTCCGTCTACAGCATGGTCTACTACGTGGCTCAGGACCTCGCTGCCACCTATGTCCGCCCCGAGCCGGCAGCGCAGCAGCAGGCATCGACCGCCCCCACCGAGCAGCCGGTGATGCGGACGAGCGAGCAGGCGACCTCGACCGGGAGCGACTTCCCGGAGGATCAGCTGCCGGATGATGCCTTTGCCGGCACGACTCAGACACTCATCGACGTGGAGGAGATAGAGACGAAGGCGCAGGAGCCGCCGAAGAAAGTCACCCGCCGCAGCGGCACGAAGCGCAAGGACAAGGGCAATGGATTTTTTGCCAAGCTATTCAGTGGTGGCCTCATCTTCCCCGAGGATGACGTCGACGAGTGATCTCTACCTTTTTTTATCATAGATACGTATCGGACTTATGAGCGAATTACTCAATATCAGCAGCAAAAAAAAGGATGAGATCCCGACGATCATCAAGGTGATCGGCGTCGGTGGCGGTGGCGGCAACGCCGTTAACTATATGTATGGTCAGGATGTCGACCACGTCTCCTACCTGCTCTGCAACACCGACCGGCAGCACCTCCTGGAGTGCAACGTCCCCGACACGATCGTGCTGGGACAGAAGACGACCAAGGGGCTCGGCGCCGGTAATCGACCCGAGGTGGCTCACGCCGCCGCCGAGGAGTCGGCGGAGGAGATCCGCGAGGCACTCAACGACGGGACCGAGATGGTCTTCATCACCGCCGGTATGGGTGGCGGCACCGGCACTGGTGCCGCCCCGGTGATCGCCCGCATCGCCAAGGATATGGGCAAGCTGACGGTCGGCGTGGTGACGATCCCCTTCGTCTTCGAGGGACGGGTGAAGATCCTCCAGGCGATACAGGGCGTAGAGGAGCTGGCTAAGAATGTGGATGCCCTCCTTGTGATCAAGAACGAGCTGCTCTACCGAGTCTATCCCGACCTGACGATCACCGAGGCCTTTAAGAAAGCGGACGACGTCGTCACCACTTCCACGCGAGCCATTGCGGAAATGATCACGATCAAGGGCGCGATCAACCTCGACTTTGCCGACGTCCGCACGACGCTGCAGAATGGGGGCGTCTCGATCGATCCAGAATAACTACTCCCTCATCTGGGGTATCAGCGAGCGGGAGGATATGGAGAATGAGATCGGCGTCACGCTCCTCGCCTCCGGCTTCAGCGAGGGGGATCTCCGCTACGACGAGTATGGCAAGGAGCTGAGCGACGCGATCAGCAAGGAGATCGGCGAAACGGCTGAGAAGCGGCACGAGAACGATCGCAAGATCAGCCTCTTCTATGGTGACGTGCTCGACACGGGCCCCTATGCGACGGTGATCTTCAGTGAGGACGAGCTGGACAACGACGACTTCATCTCCGCTGTCCTTGCCACCCCGACGCTGAAGCGCAAGGACGAGGACCTGAAGAAGCTCCGACAGCACCTCCGCACATCAGGCGGGACGGAGGGGAAGCCTACCCCCGTCACCACACGGCGGGAGCCGGTCGCAGGAGTGGATGACCTCGGCTCACTCGAGTCTCACGCACCAGAGAGCACTCCCGTCACTCCGGAGGCACCGACCGCCGAGGAGGAGCCGGTGATCTCGCCCGCACCGGAGACGCAGGAGAGTCTCCCCGACGATGAGGAGCAGGAGGAGATCATCCGATTTGGCAACGACTAAGACAGAAGAATAGCTATGAGCAATTTATTTGACCAAATAAGCGAAGATATACAGAAGGCGATGCTGGCGCACGATCACGTGCGGACAGAGACTCTGAGAGGGGTCAAGAAAGAGTTCCTCGAGGCAAAGACCGCCAAGGGCGCCGAGGGCGAGCTCACCGACAGCCACGCGATAGAGATCCTGCAGAAGATGAAGAAGCAGCGACTCGATGCGGCACAGATATACCACGACAATGGTCGCCAGGAGCTGGCCGAGGAGGAGGAAGCAGAGGCTAAGATACTCGAGGAGTACCTCCCCAAGCAGATGGAGGAGGGCGAGCTCACCGAGTACATCCGCGCTCTGATCGAGAAGCTCGGCGTCACGGACATGAAGGGGATGGGACGCATCATGGGCACCGCCACGAAGGAGCTGGCAGGCAAGGCTCAGGGCGGCGACATCTCTCGTATCGTCAAGCAGCTCCTCTCCGGCAAGTGATCAGATGGCTATAGATGTAGAGCGACTGCGGGAGGACTTCCCCGCCCTGCGGGACACCATATATAAGGAGGTACCGCTGACCTACCTCGACAACGCTGCCACGACACAGCGTCCTCAGTGCGTCATCGATCGGCTTGCGGAGGGCTACCTCCACGCCAATGCGAATATCCATCGTGGCGTCCACTACCTCAGCCGCGTGGCGACGGAGGCGCACGAGGCAGCACGGGAGACCGCTGCCCGATTCATCCACGCTCGGGAGGCTGCGGAGGTGGTCTTCACCCGCGGCACTACCGACGGCATCAATACCGTGGCGGACACCTACTGCCGAGCCTTTATACAGCCGGGTGACGAGGTGATCGTCTCCACTATGGAGCACCACTCCAATATCGTCCCTTGGCAGCTCCAGGGCGCCAAGCTCCGCGTGATCCCGATTAGCGATGAGGGAGAGCTCGATATGGAGGCGTACGAGAGGCTCTTCACCCCACGAACAAAAATGGTGGCGGTCACCGCCCTCTCCAACGTCCTCGGCACCGTCAATCCGGTGCGCGAGATCGTCGACATAGCACACGCACACGGCGTCCCCTGCCTCATCGATGCCGCACAGGCCATCGCCCATCGACCGGTGGATGTCCAGGCGTGGGACTGCGACTTCCTCACCTTCAGCGGACACAAGATCTACGGACCGACCGGCATCGGCGTCCTCTACGGCAAGCGGGAGTGGCTGGAGCGGATACCGCCCTACCAGGGTGGCGGGGAGATGATCGACCATGTCTCCTTTGACCACACCACGTACGCCGACCTGCCCTATAAGTTTGAGGCCGGGACACCGGACTTCATCGGCAGCCTCGGGCTGGAGACAGCGCTCAAGTACGTGAGCGAGATCGGCATCGATGAGATACAGTCTCACGAGCGAGAGCTGATCGACTACTGCACGAGCGAGATGGAGCAGATTGAGGGGATGAGGATCTACGGCACCGCACCGGGCAAGGAGAGCGTCATCTCCTTCCTCGTCGACGGCGTCCACCCCTACGACCTCGGCACGCTGCTCGACCACCTCGGCATCGCCCTCCGCACCGGGCACCACTGCGCTCAGCCACTGATGGAGCGGTATGGCATCACCGGCACGGCGAGGGTCAGCTTTGCCCTCTACACTACTCGCGATGAGGTGGACACCTTCATCGCCGGTCTTAGGCGCGTACTGCCGATGCTCCACTGAGCGTGAGCAGGTAAGGGAGGGTTGCCCGCATTTTTGTACCTTTGCATAGAGCGATGAGGGGGAGAGCTTAGGCGAGCCCTCCCTCTCCATCTCTCACTCACCTATTTGTATCACCAACTATCACACTAATCGACTCGATTATTATGATGACATCAGACCAACTTGCTTCGGTGTTGGAGCGCCGCGATGCGCTGAGGGGGTACCTTTGACATCGATAACAAGAGAATTCAACTAAAAGAAGAAGAACTCCGGACTCAGGACCCGCACTTCTGGGACGACCCCGCCAAGGCGCAGGAAAAGATGCGCGAGGTGGGCGACCTGAAGCGCTGGATCGAGGACTACGATAAGATCGACACGATGGCGGAGGAGCTCTCCCTCGCCCTCGAGTATGTCAAGGAGGAGCCGGAGCTGATCTCCGAGGAGGAGACCGACAAAATATATACCTCTACCCTGGAGGCGCTTGACAACCTCGAGCTGCGCAATATGCTGCGGAGCGAGGAGGATCAGCTGGGTGCCCTACTCCAGATCAACTCCGGTGCCGGTGGTACCGAGAGTCAGGACTGGGCCTCCATGCTGGCGCGAATGTACCAGCGTTGGGCCGAGGCGCACGGGTACAAGGTGACGATCACCAACTGGCAGGACGGCGACGAGGCCGGGATCAAGACTTGCACCTTTGAGATCGAGGGCGACTACGCCTACGGCTATCTCAAAAGCGAGAATGGTGTCCACCGTCTCGTCCGCGTCTCGCCCTACAATGCTCAGGGCAAGCGGATGACCTCCTTTGCCTCCGTCTTCGTCGTACCCCTCGTGGATGACCGGATCGAGGTGACGGTAGACCCCGCCAAGATCAGCTGGGACACCTTCCGCTCCGGTGGTGCCGGCGGGCAGAACGTCAATAAGGTCGAGACCGGCGTCCGACTGCGCTACCAGTACACCGACCCCGACACCGGCGAGACGGAGGAGATCCTGATCGAGAATACGGAGACCCGTAAGCAGCAGGAGAATCGTGCCAACGCCATGCGCCACCTCAAGTCCGAGCTCTACGACCGAGAGCTCAAGCGTCGCCACAAGATGACCGAGGAGATCGAGGGCAGTAAGATGAAGATCGAGTGGGGCTCCCAGATACGCAGCTACGTCTTCGACGACCGGCGTGTCAAGGACCACCGCACCGACTACCAGACCTCCGACGTCGACGGCGTCATGGACGGCGACCTGGATAGCTTCATCAAGGCCTTCCTCATGCAATTTGGCGCCGCACCCAAGGACATCTCCGGACACTGATAACACATTAATACAAAACATACCACCATGATTACAACAGCAGATTTTAAGAACGGCGTCTGCATCGAGCTCGACAGCCAGCTCTACGAGATCGTAGAGTTTCTCCACGTAAAGCCCGGTAAGGGTCCCGCCTTTGTCCGCACAAAGCTGCGCAACCTCCGCGACGGTCGCGTACTCGATAAAACCTGGACCTCCGGCGTCAAGGTAAAGGACGTCCGCATCGAGCGCCGTCCCTACCAGTACCTCTACAAGGACGAGATGGGTCTCGTCTTCATGCACCCGGAGAGCTTCGAGCAGATCACCATCCCCGAGGAGGCGATCGTCGGCGTGCAGTTCCTCAAGGAGGGCGACATGGTCGAGGCGATGATCAATGCAGAGAATGAGGAGATCCTCACCTGCGAGCTCCCCGCCCACGTCACGCTCGAGGTGACCTACACCGAGCCTGCCGTCAAGGGCAATACTGCCACCAACGCCTCCAAGTCCGCCACCGTGGAGACCGGCGCCGAGGTGATGGTCCCGCTCTTCATCACCACCGGTGAGCGCATCGAGATCGACACCCGCGACGGCTCCTACGTCGGCCGATCCAAGGAGTAATCGACCCCACCCCACAGACCGAGTGCCGTCTCCTCACCGAGGGGGCGGCACTCGGCTTCTTTAGTGAGGAAAGTGAAAAATAAGAGGAGGAAGCCACCGGATACCTGCTTTATTTCGTTACCTTTGTAGCAGAGTAACATTAGAATTAAAGACTTAGAAGAATGAAGACCATCAAGATGGCGACACTCGCCGCCCTCGTACTCTCTGTGGGACTCGCTGCCTGCAGCACCCTCAAGCCACTGGATCCCCAGCGCGTGAGCGTAGATCCCCAGCCCCTTGTCCTCAAGGGCGGGAAGGTCCCGGCTACCATCAATGTCCGCTTCCCCAATAAGTGGTTCAATAAGAAGGCAGAGGTACGCATCACTCCTATCCTCAAGTATCCCGGTGGAGAGAGCTGGGGCACCGCATACGCCCTGCAGGGAGAGAAGGTGCGCGGCAATGCCCAGACCGTCTCTTATGCCGGTCAGAGCGTGGTGCTGAATAGCGACTTCGAGTGGAAGCCCGCGATGCGCAATGCGTCACTCTTCCTGAGATTTAATGCCAAGGTGAATGGTAAGGAGGTCCGTCTCCCCGACCTGAAGGTAGGTGAGGGCACCATCGCCACCGAGGCACTCGCTGATGTGGCATACGCCATGCCGGCACTCGCTCCGGACAACTTCCAGAGGATCATCAAGAAGGAGTACGACGCCAATATCCAATTCCTCATCCAGCAGGCCAATCTCCGCGGCACCGAGCTCTCTAAGAGCGAGATCCGCAACTGGAAGGACCTCGTCCAGAACGCCTACCAGATCCCCAATCAGGACGTCGATGTCGAGGTACAGGCCTACGCCTCCCCCGACGGTGGCGTGGAGCTCAATGACAAGCTCGCTCAGAGCCGTGAGAAGAATACCACCAAGTACCTCCAGCGTGAGCTCGATCGTCTCCGTGTGGACAAGGATGTCGCTGCACACTACACCGCCCAGGACTGGGACGGATTCCGCAAGCTGGTCGAGCAGAGCAACCTCCAGGACAAGGAGCTGGTACTCCGCGTCCTCGAGATGTATCCCGACCCGGAGGTTCGCGAGCGTGAGATCAAGAATATCTCCTCAGTCTTCTCCGACCTCGCTGACGTCATCCTGCCGCAGCTCCGTCGCTCTCGTCTCGTAGCCAATATCACCATCATCGGCAAGAGCGATGACGACATCCTCCGCTACCTCCGCGAGCGTCCCGGTCGTCTCACCGTGGACGAGCTCCTCTACGCTGCCACGCTCTCCGATGACCCCGCCGTGAAGCTCAATGCCTACCAGCAGGCCTCCGGCATCTACCCGAAGGACTACCGTGCCTGGAATAACCTCGGTCTCCTCCGCTACCTCGCCGGAGACATCGATGGGGCAGCCTCCTACTTCGACAAGGCGACCCACGCCGCTACCGCAGCCGGTGTGGATGCACCCGAGGTGGCACTCAATAAGGGACTGATTGCGCTCAAGGACGGTGACGTCCGCAATGCTCAGACCCTCATCGGTCAGGCAACCAAGGTACCCGAGTACGAGGGAGTCACCGGACTCCTCGCCATCAGCGAGGGCCGCTACGCCGATGCCGCCATGGCACTCCGCGACGAGCCGACCAATAATGGTGTCCTCGCCCAGATCCTCAATAAGGACTACAATCGCGCCCTCGAGCTGCTCGGCAAGATCGCCACTCCTGACGCCACCACCGCCTACCTCAAGGCGATCATCGGCGCCCGCACCTCGCAGGACAACCTCGTCCTGGAGGGCGTCCGTCAGGCCGTCACCCTCGATCCGGCTCTCAAGCAGACGATCGCACAGGACAAGGAGTTTGGACGGTATGCCACCGGCGCCGACTTCAAGGCACTTGTCAAGTAACAGATACAGCTAAATACATTTTTCCATATTTTTGCTGCGAAGGGGTGCGCTCGAGAGAGTGTGCCCCTTCTTTTTTTCCTTAATTCAGAGACCCAAAACCGGGGTACGATCAGCCCTCGAACTAATACCGGTAATAGATGAGACTATAGTCGGTATTAGTCGCACCTATTACCGGTAATAGTTGTTAGCCTTGCGGAGGGTGCAGATGGCACTGATACTCAGTCTCCTCTCGCAGACTCGTTTCCGCCTCAGATGTGGGGCTTGAAGATGCGTCGGAGGTGAGGGAGAATGGGTACCTTTGCTACCGAAATCATGAGCGAAACGATAATACAGATCATCAATGCTGTCCTCGGCATCATCTACGTCCTACTGGAGGGCAGCGCCTCGATGTGGCTCTGGCCGCTCGGGGTGGTGCAGCCGATCTTTGCCCTGCTCGTCGGCTGGCAGAGTCAGACCTACAGCACGATCCTGGTGCAGCTCTACTACCTCATCACCTGCATCATCGGCTGGATCTCGTGGCAGAGACGGCGACGAGACGGTAGCGGAGGAGAGACGGCTCATCCGCCGATCACCCACATACCACGCCGAGAGCTGGCGATCTGCGCCCTGGCGACGGTGGCAGCCTTTGGGCTGATCTTGGTCTCGGTCGAAACCTTTAGCCCCTACCCTGCGGTGGAGGCGGCGGGGACGGCTCTCTGCTTCCTCGGTATGTACCTGCTCATCCGGGCGTATGTGGAGTCGTGGTATGTCTGGATCGCCTCCAACCTCCTCTACACCGTCCTCTACGCCCTCATCCCGGGATACTTCTACACCGCCATCCTCTACGGTGTGCTGACCCTCCTTGCAGTGCGGGGGCTGATCATCTGGAGGAGAAAGATGAACCACGAGAGCGACCAACTATGAGATACCTGCCCCACCCCATCTCCACTGTGATCTTTGCCGACGGAGAGGCTCCCTCCGAGGAGCTTGCCTCCTCAGTCCTCAGTCGGGCGTCCCACGTGATCGTCACCGATGGTGCCCTAAGCAATTACTACCGCCTCACGGAGCAGGATCCGGATGTGGTGATCGGCGACGGGGACTCGGTCCCGACGGAGCTGCTGGAGCGTCACGGACTCACCTTTACCCGCATCGATGATCAGATGACCAATGATCTCACGAAGGCGGTCCACCATGCCCTCACTGAGGGGTGGCGGTCGATCACGATCTTAGGCGGGACAGGGCTGAGGGAGGACCACACGGTCGCCAATATCTTCCTCCTGATGGACTACTACGAGTCGGGGGCGGAGGTGCAGATGGTGAGCGACTACGGGACCTTTATCCCCTTCTCCGGTGAGCGGTGCTTCGACGTGCCGCAGGGGCTGGAGGTGAGCTTTTTCTCCCAAGACCACCTGCCGATGAGCGCCGAAGGGGTGACCTACCCCTTCCACAAGGCGATCTACCCGAAGCATTGGCAGATGACGCTCAATAGCGTCACCGAGTGCCCCATCCGTCTCGAGGCGGAGGGGATTGCGCTGCTCTACGTGGCGAGCGAGAGGTATGTCCCACGAGAAGAGGTCAGAGTATGAAGGGTAACGACGAACCCAAGGTCTATGTCGTCTGGTCGGGTCGGGAGACGGGCGTCTTCGACAGCTGGGACGACTGCAAGCCCCTTGTGGTGGGGGTAAAAGGGGCGAAGTATAAGTCCTTCAAGGGCATCACGCACGCCGAGGCGGAGCGGATCCTCGCTGACGGACCGGAGCAGTACTATGGCACCGGAACGAAAAAGGTAAAGGAACCCTCACCGGACTATGAGCAGGCGAGGGCATCTATCTCGCCCGACGCCATCGCTGTCGATGCCTCCTCGCAGGGCAATCCAGGACGGATGGAGTACCGAGGGGTCTACGTGGAGACGGGGGACGAGGTCTTCCACAGCCAGGTCTACCCGAGGGGAACGAATAACATAGGCGAATTCCTCGCCATCGTGCACGCTCTCGCCTGGCAGGAGCAGGTGGGCTACTTCGTCCCTATCTACTCCGATAGCCGGAATGCGATCCGCTGGGTGCAGAACAAGGTCTGCAAGACGAAGCTCCCTCACGATGATCGCACGGAGCAGCTCTTCCGCCACATTGACCGGGCGATCCTCTGGCTTCAGAGACACGACTTGACTAAGTACGACCTCCGGAAGTGGCCCACCGAGGTACTGGGTGAGATCCCGGCCGACTTCGGTCGGAAGTAAGAAGAGCCCCGAGCGGTCGTTTTCCGCCCGGGGCTCTATTCGTAAGATCGGTGCCGTCAGTGCTTCTTATTGGTCAGCGCCTCGACCACATTGATGGCGTAGTCGGCGAAGTGCTCATACTCATCGATGTCGTCGACGTAGTAGACGGAGGACTCGTAGGGATACTTGAGCGCACCGACGTCGGTGATATTTTGCTTCTCGAGAGCATCGCGACGGTTGTTCATCTCATTCTCAAGATTCTGCGCTTTGTAGAAGAAGGACTCATCTCTAGGATAGGTCTCCACTGTAGCAATCGTGTTGTCGAGGATCTGCTCACAGAGTGTATGCAGCTCGAGGAGCGTGGCGACCAGCTCAGGTGCCATCTCGACGGAGTTGCCACGCTGTCGACGCAGCGCTCGACCGATATTGAAGCAGGAGTCGCCCATGCTCTCGATCTCGGTGGCGCAGCGCATGTAGACCTGTATGTCGTGGTGAGTCTCTTTAGAGAGGTCGTTGGTACTCAGACGGGTGAGGAAGTCTACGACCTCGATCTCGACCCGGTCACAGATATTCTCATACTTCTCCAGCCGCGTGAAGATCTGCGTAAAGCGCCCTTGGTCCTCCTCTAAGTAGAGCTCCCGAATCATAGACAGCATCGTGCGGATCCGACCGAGGTAGATCCCCATCTCTCGCTGCACCTGCAGGAGAGAGAGCTCACCGGTGGAGAGTAGCGGTGCGGAGACGAACTGGAGGTGGCTGTACTCCTTGCTCCCCTTGCGCTTCTTCGTCGGACGGATCACCTGCTCGCAGATCTTGGCATATACGGGGACGAACCAGATCATGAGCAGCATGTTGGTGACATTAAAGCAGGTATGGAAGAGCGAGAGCCCGATGCTCACTGCGCTGACATAGGAGAGTATCTGTCCCTGCACCGCACTCATCGCCGGATCGGTCAGTGGCTCGCCGCTTGTCATCAGGCTGATCTGGTCGCTCGAGAAGCTGCCCCCGAGCGAGCCGATGTAGTCGTACAGCTCCCTCGGGTCGGCTCCCCCGCCGCTCACCACCATCGAGGCGACGAGATTAGTGACGGGGAAGAAGAGGATCAGCACCCAGAGGACTCCGAGGATATTGAAGAGCAGGTGCGAGAAGGCTGCCCGCTTGGCGGTCGTATTGGCACTCAGGGCGGCGAGATTAGCGGTGATCGTCGTACCGATATTCTCCCCCAGGATCATTGCCGCACCGATGTGGAAGGGGATCCACCCCTGAGCACACATCACAAGCGTGATCGCCACCATCGCACTCGACGACTGGACGATCAGGGTCAGGACCGTCCCGATAAGGAGGAAGATCAGGATCGACCCATAGCCCATCCCGGTGTACTTAGAGAGGAAAGCGAGCGCCTCAGGACTGCTCTGCAGGTCGGGCATAGAGTCCTTGAGAAACTCAAGACCTAAAAAAAGCAACGCAAAGCCGAAGATGAACTCTCCTATGGCATTGAGGTTGCTTTTCTTAGAGAATATGAGTGGGATGCCTATTGCCATCATCGGGATCGTGAAGGCACTTATCTCCACCTTAAATCCCAAAAGCGAGATGATCCACGCCGTCGCCGTGGTACCGATATTGGCACCCATGATGACGCCTATCGCCTGTGTGAGGTTGAGGAGCCCGGCATTCACAAAGCTGACCACCATCACCGTCGTAGCCGACGAGGACTGGATCATCGCGGTGATGAAGAGTCCGGTCAGCGCACCGAGGAAGCGATTGGAGGTAATGGCCGAGAGGAGTGATCGGAGGCGATCTCCGGCAGCCTTCTGGAGTCCTTCGCTCATGATCTTCATCCCGTAGAGGAAGAGACCGAGCGAACCAAGCAGGCTGAGGAAGTCAAGCAGACTGTAATTCATGACTTAAGAGACTTACAGAGCAGAGAGGGATGCGAGAAAAACTTAAGGAGTACACCCTCTCCTATTAAATACCTTGGCAAAGGTACGCACAAAATGGCAATAGCGGTAAGAAAGAAGACGAAACCCTCACAACCTCTAGGTAGCATCAATAGGAGAGAAAGTAGTAGATTTGGACACAGGTTGAGACCTTAACGGCAAGGTCTTGTGCCGTATGCGGATAGATCGCAGGGCATACCCTCGTATGTGAAATACTTACAAGACACAGATATGAAAGACAAGCAACTATCATTTACTGAAGCAGTGGTGGCGATGATCACCATCCCGCTCGCACTGGTCATCGGATCGATCCTCATCAGCAAGAAAAAGAGGTAGTCCGATGGGGATGACCTACTACCGATATTAGATCGAGCCCCATTTCTGAGCCATTTTTCTCTTATCGGGGTACTGAATTTATTCGGTACCTTTGTATGTTACATACATCAAGCAATTACGAAACAATAGATAGAGTACAGATCCGAGATGTTAACGACTGAATTCCTACTGGAGCATACCGATGAGGCGATCCGGAGACTGAAGATCAAGAATGTCGATCCGGAGCCGATCATCGACAAGGTGCGCGCCCTCGATGAGGAGCGCCGACAGACCCAGAGCGAGCTCGATGAGACCAATGCCGAGATTAATAAGCTCTCCCGAGAGATCGGCGGGCTGATGCGCGATGGCAAGCGCGACGAGGCGGAGGAGATCAAGGCGAGGGTGAGTAGCCTCAAGGACCGCTCCAAGGAGCTGACCGACCGCAAGCGAGAGCTGGAGCAGCAGCAGGTCGACACGATCGTGCTCCTGCCCAACGCTCCCTCGGAGACTGTCCCCACCGGCAAGTCGGCTGACGATAACGTCATCGATCGAAGGGGCGGTGAGATACCGGAGCTGCACCCAGATCACAAGAAGCCGCACTGGGAGCTTGCCAAGGAGTACGGCCTGATCGACTTCGAGCTCGGGGTGAAGATCACGGGAGCGGGCTTCCCCGTCTACACCGGCTACGGAACGAGACTTCAGAGGGCGCTGATCTGCTTCTTCATGGACAGCGCTCGCGAGGCAGGCTACTTAGAGATCGAGCCGCCCTTTGTCGTCAATGAGGCATCCGGCTTCGGCACCGGGCAGATCCCGGATAAGGAGGGGCAGATGTACCACTGCGAGGTGGACGACTTTTACCTCATCCCGACGGCTGAGGTGCCGGTGACCAATATCTTCCGCGACGAGATCGTGGATGAGAAGAGCCTGCCGATCCGCATGTGCGCCTACTCCGCCTGCTTCCGTCGGGAGGCGGGGAGCTACGGAAAGGACGTGAGGGGACTCAACCGCCTGCACCAGTTTGACAAGGTGGAGCTGGTTCGCATCGAGCACCCCGACCACTCCTACGAGGCACTGGATCAGATGGTTCGCTACGTGGAGACACTGGTCACCAAGCTGGAGCTGCCGTACCGCATCGTTCGGCTCTGTGGAGGAGACATCAGCTTCACGTCGGCGCTGACCTTTGACTTCGAGGTCTTCTCCGCCGCACAGGAGCGATGGCTGGAGGTGAGCTCTGTATCCAATTTCGAGAGCTTCCAGGCCAACCGCCTGAAGTGTCGCTTCAAGGGCGAGGATGGCAAGATGCACCTGGTCCACACGCTCAATGGCAGCGCACTCGCCCTGCCCCGCATCGTGGCCGCACTGCTGGAGAACAACCAGACACCTGAGGGCATCGTCATCCCCGAGGCGCTGCGCCCCTACACTGGATTTGACATCATCCCGGCACCGGGCAACTAACGCAAGGATGCGTCCCATTTTATCATACACTCTTACCCTGCTCCTCATGCTCCTCTCGGGGGTGGCGGCGGCTCAGGGTCCCACGGCCCGTCTCAAGTCGTCGCCCATGCTGGCGGGGAGCGAGACGCTCACCTTTGACCTCTCCTACTCCGTCGCCTTCATCAAGGGGAGCGTAGGCACCGCCACAATCACCACTACGCCGACACGTGGTGGAGGCTGCACCACGCGGCTCCTGCTACGGACGAAGAACGCCGTCGAGACCTTCTTCCCCATGCGGGACACGATGCAGACCTGGTACGGCGCCGACCGGCTGCCGCAGCGCTTCTACAAGGGGATCGATGAGAATAAGTACCGTATGCGGGACGAGGTGACCTACCGATTTACCCCCAAGACCGTCTTTACCAGTGCACGGCAGTACCACGAGGACGGCACCCTGAGGGAGTCGCGCGACAGCCGCATCGATGCGACGAATGCGGCCGTGCTGGACCTGATCTCCATGGTCGCCTATGTGCGGGCGATACCCGAGGACGAGCTGACAGCCGCCAAGAGCGGGCAGCGCTTCATCATTCCGCTCGGCAAAGAGCTGACAGAGGGGCGCTTCACCTTCATCGGCTACAAGGTGCGGAAGTATAAGGGCAAGTCAGTCAGCACGATGGAGGTAAGCTTCGACATTGGCGACCCGGGATTTAAGAAGAATCAGGACACGCTGCGGCTTTACATCACCCGGGATGCCAAGCGACTACCGATCTTTGCCCGCGCAGAACTGGCGATCGGCTCCGTGGACTGTCGTCTCGTATCAGACAAGTAACCCCCTATGAGCAAGTGTGTAGACCCTCTGGAGCTGATCCGCAAGTACTACGACCCCGCGTCGGAGGCGTACCGCATCCTGACGATCCACAGTGAGCGAGTGACGGCGAAGGCGCTGGATATCGTCGATCGCCATCCCGAGTGGCACCTAGACCGTGACTTCGTCGCTGAGGCGGCGATGCTCCACGACATCGGCATCTTCCTCACCGATGCGCCGAGCATAGACTGCCACGGCACCGAGCCTTACCTGATGCACGGCGCCCTCGGTGCCGACCTCCTCCGTAAGGAGGGGCTGCCCCGCCATGCGCTCGTCTGCGAGCGGCATACCGGCACCGGCGTGACGCTGGAGGAGATCCTGCGGGAGGGCTACGAGATGCCGCACCGCGATATGGTACCGATCACCCTCGAGGAGCAGATCATCTGCTTTGCCGACTGCTTTTACTCCAAGGGGAATGTGGAGAAGCTAACTGTCGAGAAGAGCGTCGAGAGCCTCCGCGAGAAGCAGCGCGGCTACGGGCAGGACAATCTCGACCGCTTCGATGCCTGGTGTACCCTTTTCCTATAACGTCACATGAATCTACGGACTGAAGACCTCGTCAAGAAATACAAGAGCCGCACGGTAGTCAACCACGTCTCCATCAACGTCTCTCAGGGAGAGATCGTCGGGCTGCTCGGTCCCAACGGCGCCGGGAAGACCACCACCTTCTACATGACGGTGGGGCTGGTGGTACCCAATAACGGGCGGATCTACCTCGATGATGAGGACATCACGAGGGAGCCGATCTACAAGCGGGCACACCGAGGGATCAGCTACCTCGCGCAGGAGGAGTCCGTCTTCCGCAAGATGAGCGTGGAGGACAATATCCTCTCTGTCCTCGAGATGACCAAGCTCACTAAGGAGCAGCAGCACGAGAAGCTCGAGTCGCTGATCAGCGAATTTGGGCTCGAGAAGGTGCGGACCAATCAAGGCGACCGACTCTCCGGCGGTGAGCGGCGACGGACAGAGATCGCGCGCTGCCTCGCCATCGACCCGAAGTTCATCATGCTCGATGAGCCCTTTGCCGGCGTCGACCCGATCGCCGTGCAGGACATCCAGTCCATCGTCGCCCGACTAAAGCGCCTCAATATCGGCGTGCTGATCACCGACCATAATGTAAATGAGACCCTCTCCATCACCGACAGAGCCTACCTCCTCTTTGAGGGAAAGATCCTCTTCCAGGGGACGGCGGAGGAGCTGGCGGCCAATGAGATCGTCCGAGAGAAATACCTCGGGACCGACTTTGAGCTCCGTCGGCGCACCTTTGCCGGGATCGATGCATGAGACAGGACCTGGGACAATTCTCTCCTCTCCTCGACCGAGCCGTGCGGGCTCTCGGCGGTCTCCCCGGTGTCGGCAGCAAGAGCGCCCTAAGGCTGGCACTCTTCCTCCTGAGGGAGGACAAGAGCTTCACCCACGGGCTCACCGATGACCTCCGAGACTTCGTCGACGGCATCCACTACTGCAGCGAGTGCCACAACATCTGCGATGAGGAGCTCTGCGCCATCTGCAGCGATCCCCGGCGCGACTCCCGGCTCGTCTGCGTCGTCGAGAGCGTGCGTGAGGTGCTGGCGATAGAGCAGACAGGGCGGTATCACGGGCGGTACCACGTCCTCGGGGGGCTCATCTCGCCCATCGACGGCATCGGCCCCGATGACCTCTTCCTTCCCGACCTGCCCCGGCGGGTAGAGGACGAGGGGGTGAGTGAGATCCTCCTCGCCCTCAGCACCACCATGGAGGGCGACACGACCAATTTCTACATCTACCGCCTCCTAAAGGATATCCCCGACCTCAGTATCAGCACCCTCTCCCGCGGTGTCTCCGTCGGTGACGACCTCGAGTACGCCGACCAGCTCACCCTCGGCCGCTCGATAGAGAACCGTATCCCCTTCTCCTCCACCCTCCGGGAGTAGCGGGGTGAAGCATTTGAGGGGGCACTGAGTGATACAGAAGACCATTCAGCTCGCTGTGAAGATACAGAAGCGATGCGCCCTGGCGGTTCGCACCATCGTGCAAATATAGCACCCCCGTCAGGAGGAGTTGTCTCGTAGAGTCTCTCCGTGTCTCTTCCTGCCTCTTCCTAGCCAAAAATGCGTCTTCCCCCTGCCGGGGCTAAGCCCTTCCCTCCGATAATCTGCATTTGGTGTAGATTCACCCCTCCCGATAATCTGCATTTGGTGTAGATTCACCCCTCCCGATAATCTGCATTTGGTGTAGATTCTCCCCTCCGATAATCTGCATTTGGTGTAGATTCACCCCTCTCGATAATCTGCATTTGGTGTAGATTCACCCCTCCCGATAATCTGCATTCGGTGTAGATTCACGCCTCCAGATAATCTGCATTTGGTGTAGATTCACCCTATCCGATAATCTGCATTTGGGTATATTTGTTCACCATAGCAGATTTAGGAGAGAGTAGATATGAGGAGAAAACTATACGACAGACTAAAGGCATGGAAGGAGCAGTCCCGAGGCGAGTCAGCCCTGATGATTGACGGGGCTCGACGGGTCGGCAAGAGCTACTTGGTGGAGGAATTTGCCAAGCGGGAGTACAAGAGCTACATCTTGATTGACTTCAATAGGGTATCGGAGGAGGTTAAGGGACTCTTTGAACAGTATCTGGATCATCTGGATATGTTCTTCCTCTACCTAAGCAACTACGCACAGACCCCCCTTTACGAGCGGGAGTCGCTCATCATCTTTGACGAGGTACAGCTCTATCCCCGCGCCAGAGCCGCCATCAAGTACTTGGTAGCAGATCGGCGGTACGACTACATTGAGACGGGCTCTCTCGTGTCGATCAAGCGCAACGTTGCTGACATCGTCATCCCATCGGAGGAGGAGCAGGTAAAGCTTTATCCGATAGACTTCGAGGAGTTTCTGTGGGCTATGGGAAATGAGATGCTGATGCCCTTTATCTGCGACTGCTTCGAGGCAAAGAGACCTCTCGGTCAGGTAATGCACCGACAGGCGATGGACTACTTCCGGCAATATATGATCGTAGGCGGTATGCCACAGGCAGTCGCTAAGTACGTAGAAACAAAGAGCTTTGCCGATGTCGATCGTGTCAAGCGCCGCATCCTCGACCTCTACCGAGCCGACATCCGCAAGTATGCAGGTCTCCACAGCGCCCGAGTCTCGTCAGTCTTCGATCAAATACCGGCTCAGCTCCAGCGCCACGAGCGCCGATTCACCCTCTCTGACTTGGAGGAGGGGGCGCGACAGAGGGACTACGAGGCAGCTCTCTTCTGGCTCGATGAGGCAATGGTCGTCAATATGTGCTACAACGCCACCGAGCCCTCCGTTGGCCTAATGCTCAACCAAGACCGCACCTCCCTCAAGATATATATGGCCGACACCGGACTGCTACTCAGCCAGTCCTTCGGTAGCGAAGAGCTGGTGGACGAGGAGATCTACAAAAAGATCCTTCTCGATAAACTCTCCTTCAATAAAGGGATGGTAGTCGAGAACATCGTCGCACAAATGTTGCGCTCGGCGGGGCACTCCCTCTTCTTCTACTCCAATCCTACCCGAGAGAGTGCAGAGGATCGCATGGAGATCGACTTCCTCATCACCAAGTCCAGGGTCACCTCAAGGCACAATATCTCTCCCATTGAGGTAAAGAGCGGTCAGCGCTACACGCTCACTTCCCTCCGCAAGTGCATCAAGAAATACGACCGCGACTTAGCGACGCCGTACGTCATCCACCCGGCTGACCTGCGGATCAGCGAGGAGGGGATCACCTTCCTGCCACTCTACATGACCCCACTGCTCTGATGACTAAGACACTGATCTACTTCCACGGATTTCAGTCTGGTGCCGGGACCGCTACCGTGGGGCGCTTCCGGAGGTGCCTCCCCGACTGGCGGGTCGAGGCACCCGACATCCCGCAGGACCCCCTCGAGGCGCTCGACTTCCTCCGCACCCTCTGCGCAGAGCTCCGACCGGACGTCATCCTCGGTACCAGCCTCGGCGCCTTCTACGCCCACCAGATGGTCGGCTACCGCCGCATAGCGGTCAATCCCGCCCTCCACCTCTCCAAGATGCCCGAGATCCTCCACGTCGGGCAGTACCACTACCTCCAGCCGAGACTCAGTGGGGAGACCACCTTTGAGATCACCGACGAGATCATCCGCCACTTCCGCGAGGCGGAGCAGCGGCAGTGGGACCACCTACGAGACCGTGACGGCCGAGCGGAGCCGATCCTTGGCTTCTTCGGCACCCGTGACACCACCGTCGACTGCAGGAGCGACTTCGAGCAGCACTACGGCACCGCTTGCACCGCCTCCTTTGACGGCGAGCACCGGATGACCGACCGCGTCGTCAGCGAGGTCCTCGCCCCGGCGGTCCGCTCCCTCGGCTGATTAGCCTATCAGATTGATGGATCAGGCAGGCTAAAGGTATCGCCTCCCTCCAGCGTCCCCTCGCGGTAGCCCTTGTAGAGCCACGCCATACGCTGCTTGGAGGTGCCGTGATTGAAGGCATCCGGCACCACGTACCCCTGAGCCTCCATCTGCAGCTTATCATCCCCGATGGCGTGCGCTGCATTGATCCCCTCCTCGATGTCGCCCGGCTCGAGCGAACCGAAGCGCGCATCGTCGTAGTGCGCCCACATGCCGGCGTAGTAGTCCGCCTGCAGCTCCAGCCGCACGCTGATCGCATTCGCCTCCGTCTTGCTCACCTGCGCCATCCGTGTATGCGCCTTATCGAGCGTCCCGAGGAGGTTCTGCACATGGTGCCCCACCTCGTGCGCGATCACGTAGGCGTAGGCAAAGTCGCCTCCGGCACCGAGCTGTGTCTTCATTTGGTTAAAGAAGGAGAGATCTATATACAAGGTCTGGTCCGCCGAGCAGTAGAAGGGGCCCACCTGCGACGACGCCCCACCGCAGCCACTCTGCACCGCATCGGTATAGAGCACCATCCGCGGTGGCGTGTAGGTCTTGCCATACTTCGCAAAGATTTCCGTCCAGGCATCCTCGGTCCCCTTGAGGATCACCTTCGTAAAGGTGGCCAACTCCTCTTCCTCGGCCGTCGGGGTATACGGCTCCTCCTGAGCCGTCTGTTGCGTGACGATCTCGCCACCACCCTGCCGAATCACATCGAGGGGATTGCCCCCCAGCAGCCAGGTAATCAGCCCGACGACGATCAGGCCCCCGATGCCCATACTGGCACCCTTGACCCGCCTACCACGCCGATCCTCTACGTTGCCGCTCTCTTGTCTTCCGTCCAGTCTCATATCCTTTTTTCGTAAAAAATTAATAGCTCTCGGTCTCATTGGGAAACGAACCCTCTGCCACGGCAGCGGCGTAGTCGTCAAAGGCGCGAACCATCGCCTCCCCCACCTCGCCGAAGCGGCGGAGGAACTTCGGCCTGAAGCCCTCATTCATCCCCAGCATATCCTGCATCACAAGGATCTGCGCATCGGTATCCGGGCCGGCACCTATGCCGATCGTCGGCACGGAGACCGCCTCCGTCACCCGCTTAGCGAGGGCTGCGGGGATCTTCTCCAGCGTGATCGCCGAGACGCCGATCTCATCCAGCATCCGCGCATCCTCCAGCAGTCGCTCGGCGGCCGCCTCCTCCCTCGCCTGCAGGCCATAGCCCCCGAGACGGTGGATCGACTGAGGCGTCAGCCCGAGGTGGCCCACCACAGGGATATTTGCCCCGAGGATCATCTCCAGCGAGGCGCGGACCTCGCGACCGCCCTCCACCTTCACCGCATCACAGCCGCCCTCCTTCATCATCCGGATGGCGTTCTGCAGCGCGGCATAGGGGTCCCCATGCACGGTGCCGAAGGGCATATCTCCCATCACGAAGCAGTGGCGCACCGCGCGTGTCACGCACTGCACGTGGTAGATCATCTGATCCAGCGTGATCGGCAGCGTCGTCGGGTGCCCCGCCATCGTATTGGATGCCGAGTCGCCCACTAATATCGCATCGATCCGGCTCCTGTCCACGAGGAGGGCGGAGGTATAGTCGTAGCAGGTGACGCAGGCAAGCTTACGCTGCCCCTTCAGCTCCGCAAAGTCTCTTGCGGTGATCTTCTTACGCTCGGTTTTCTCAGTCATATCTTGATTGTCGATTGATTTCTCTCTCACAAAGGTACCCCATTCTCCTGAGACAGAATCTCACCCTGATCTAATATCGGTATTAGAGAAAACTATTACCGGTAAAAGAAAAGACTAATACCGATACTAGAGATCACTAATACCGGTAAAAGAATTGCGCACATCCTACAGCAGGCAAAGTCGGTGTCGGAGAGACGTCGGTGTGGCACCCCTGCAGGGGTGCTCGCTCCATAGGCATCGGTCATCCGCGAAGCGGTGACCGATGTGCAGCGACCCACCCCTACCCCCGACGACCCCTTGCGGGTCGCCGAGCAGCCACCCCCTTACCCGGCGACCCGCAAGGGGTCGAGGCATAATGCGTGCGCTTATACATCGGTCTTCGGCACTTCGTGCCTCGACCGATGCCTATGGAGCGGGCATCCGAAGGATGCCCGCATGCTGTGAAAGCCGGTAAGTTTGTGCAGAGCGTCCGACCCGTCCGACTTGTCCGACTCGTCTGATAGGGGATAGCGCACTCGACGGGGGGCACCCCTTGCGGGTGCATTCCTTTCGCTGGAGGAGGGTTCTCTGTGGCGATGCGCCGTGAAATTGTAAACCATTGGCCTCTTTTTTCCCTACCTTTGTCGTAACCAAAGAATAGATCGAGTATGACAGCAGAGGATAAGCAGCAGCCCCGCGTGGTGATCATCGGCGGGGGACTTACAGGTATGTCGGTGGCGGCAGGGTGCGATATGCACGAGATCCCCTTCCTCCTCCTCGAGCGGGAGGAGCGACTGGGGGGACAGATCCACACGCGTCAGCAGGGGGGGTACACCTTTGAGACCGGGCCCAATACCGGTTCGGTCTCCACGCCCGAGGTGGCGGAGCTCTTTGAGTACGTAGCGCCGGAGGCGGAGATGGAGGTGGCAAAGTCGGCCTCGGAGGCGCGCTGGATCTGGAAAGGGGACCGTTTCCACCCGCTGCCGTCGGGCCCGATCAGCGGTCTCACGACCCCGCTCTTCTCGTGGCGGGACAAGCTGCACATCCCCTTCGAGCCCCTCGTGAAGCAGGGTACCGACCCCAATGAGAGCGTCGGGGACCTCGCTGAGAGGCGCCTCGGGAAGAGTATGGTGGACTACGCAGTAGATCCCTTCATCGGCGGGGTCTATGCGGGCGACCCCTACAAGCTGGTGACGCGGCTGGCGCTGCCTAAGCTCTACGACCTGGATCGGAAGTATGGGAGCTTCATCGGCGGCTCGATGAAGCTGATGAGGGAGCGGAAGCCGACGGAGCGGGACAAGAAGGCGACGAAGAAGGTCTTCAACGTCGTCGGTGGGCTCTCGCGCCTGATCGAGGGGATCGAGCGGAAGGCCTCCCGCAGCGGGCGCTTCGTCACCAGCGCCACCGATATCCGCATCCGTCCCCTGGAGGATCACCGGTATGAGGTGACCTTTACCTCCGGGGGAGAGAGCGAGACGGTCCGGTGCGACCATGTGGTGACGACGATCCGTCCCGACCTCCTTCCCCCTCTCTTCCCGGACGACTGGGCAGGGCGCTTCGATCGCATACGGACGCTCGTCTACGCCCCGATCACGGAGGTGGTGGTGGGCTTTGACCACCTCCCCGGGGTGGAGCGACGGGCCTTCGGTGCCTTAGTGCCGACCTGCGAGCGGCGGCGGGTGCTGGGGATCCTCTTCCCCTCCTCCTGCTTCGATGGGAAAGCGCCGTATGAGGACAGTGCGCTCTTCACGATATTTATGGGCGGGCTGCGCAATCCGGAGCTGGTGACCGACACGAGCCTCGAGGAGCGGCAGGAGATCGCTCTCTCGGAGCTGTATGAGATGATGCGGATCCCGCAGGAGATCCGGCCGAACCTCGTCTTCGTCGCCCCCTACAGCCACGCCATACCGGAGTATGACCTGACGACGGAGGGGATCCATGAGGACATCCGCCGACTGGAGGCGGGGTACCCGGGGCTGCAGATCGCCGGCGGGGTGCGGGACGGCATCGGCATGGCGAAGCGGATCACCCAGGGCATCTCCATCGCCGACGCCATCGCCGGCTACCGGCGCAAGTAAGCGAGGGATAGAGCAAAAAAAGCTCTCGCCCCTATCGATCGTGACAGGGTCGAGAGCTTGTTTACTAAGGAAACGACTCAGAGGACTAGTGTCAGATTGGCTTTGCAGGTCTTCGTGCAGCCACCTCCGTCAATGCACTCATCGGTGAATTTCAAAGCCTTTTTGGCTCCGGAGATAGTTCTCTCCACGACAATTCGCTCGCCGTCCTTTTCTCCTCCTTCACACTCAATGGCATACTTCCTGGACTTAGCCGTGCGTAATAGGATCTGTGTTGGATCCAAGTCGGGATGATCCGTCTGAAGTATAGCCTCAGCAGCGGCATAAGGGAAGAGGATGTCCTTTGGCATCTGATCATATCTCTGCAGGACGATCTGATCTACCGAGATGCGACCACTCTCTCGGTTGACCGTCAGAGTGATGTCAGCCATTGCCCGGAAGTAGAAGCCCTCCGGCGGCACGACACCCACAAGCTTGCTGTCTAGGAAGTCGACAAGCTCACATAGGGTCTCCACATTCGCCTCATCCGAAAGAGAGGTCTCCACACCACCGGCAGGGAGAAGCACCCTGTCGGAAAAGCTCGGAAGGAACCCAAAGTCAGACTGTACATAGACCTGCTCCCATGTACGATGTTTGAGTTGTCGGTCGTGAGACAGCTCGGCAGATCCCTGAGGATCCAGGGGACTTTGCTGATTGACACATCCTGCCATAAGGAGTGTCAGCAGACCCAGAAGTGTGGATCTGAACATGGTACTTTCCATAAGATCACATTGCTTAAGTCCTTAAATAGCGGGTGACTACTTCACCACGCAAGCAATGTACACATTTCAGGCCGAACCGTGATGAAGATCGTGTGACTTTTCTGTTACTTGATGACGAAGGACTTGGCGAGATGGGCGACGGACCTGGCGCGGGTGAGGGCGGTGTAGACCCAGCGGTAGGCCTCGCTCTTGGGCTCCTTCATGAGCCAGACCGGGAGGTCGATGAAGACCTCGGGCCACTCACCACCCTGCGCCTTGTGGCAGGTGAGGGCGTAGCCGTAGCGGCAGTGGAGTGCATTGAGGTAGGGATCCTCCCGGAGGGACTTCCGGAAGCCCCGAGAGCCGGGCTTGGTCCCCTCCTTCCGCATCCGTATGGCGAAGTCCCTGTAGAGCGCCTTGTAGTCGGCGGAGGAGAGTCCCGGGGCGTCCTGCTCCAGCAGGTCGAGGATCAGCAGGGTCTCGTACTCGGCACTGTCGTCGATATTACGCACCCGGACGGGGACGAAGGTGACCCCACCGCGGACCCTCTTCCGCGAGAGGGAGACCTCGAGCACCTCGATGAGGTCGCCATTGGCGAGGCCGGTGGTGAGGTCGTTTTGGGTCACAAGGAGGAGGTCGTCCACCTCCACGGGCGCCATATAGCCGTAGAGCTCCCTCGCGCGGCGGGAAACCTCGGCGCAGCGCTTATTGGAGAGGGAGATGAAGGTGCAGCGATCGAAGTCCTTGTCGCCAATCGCGGTGAGGTAGTCGCTCACGAGCGTCTCCTGATCGTCGCAGATCACAATGTCGTCGTAGCCCTTGAGGAGAAGGGTGCCCCACTTCACCTCCGGGGGATCGAGGTAGAGGGCGCGGATCTCGGCGGCGGCGAGGACGATGCCACTCCGGCTATCCTGCCGGACGATCTCCGTGAGCTGGCAGCCTGTGGCGCGGACGTCGTAGAGCATCTCCATATACTCCGGCACGAGGGCGGGCGAGTAGTCCTGCCCCACGGGCGGGAGCTGGCTGTCGTCACCGACGAAGACGAACTTCCCCTCGGGGTCGTACTTAAAGAGGTCTGCGAGGACATTGCCACTGCCGAAGCTGAGCATCCCGCCCTTCGTCTCCCGGTCGGAGATCATCGATGCCTCGTCGATGAAGTAGACCCGCAGCCCCCACTGCCGATCATCGTCGGAGACGGTGGAGGCGCTGAAGAGGGAGAGCATCTCCTCCGCCGGATCGTCGTCCGGCACGGGATGCCGGCGCTCTCCCCTCTCATCCTCGAGGAGGTCCTTGATGCTGTCGCCATAGCGGTGGAAGTGGTAGATGAGCGAGTGGAGCGTCTGCGCCTCCATACCGGTGCGGAGGGTGAGCATCTTGGCCGCACGGCCGGTACTGGCGGCGAGCACGTAGAGTGCACCGAGGTCGCTGACGTAGTCGACGAAGGAGCGGAGGAGGGTGGTCTTGCCGGTGCCGGCGTAGCCTCGGAGGACAAAGACGGTCTCCTCATCGCTACTGATGAAGGAGCGGAAGCGCTCCATCGCCTCCCGCTGTCCGGGTGTCATCCAGGAGATATCGGTCATGGGTCAGCGTCTTTTCTTCCCCAGCTTATTCGCCTCGTGTGCCGACCGCTCGTGGTCGCGGGCGGCGATACGCTTGGCGGCACTCTTCTCCAGCTCTGTCGCCTCAGCGGAGCCACCCTCCTCCGCCTGTAGGTCAAAGAGGATGTCTCTCAGCTGTGCGGCGGCGACGAAGTCAAGCGCCTTGGCGGCCGCCTGCATCGCCTCGCGGGTCTTCTCGATCTTGTCTGCGAGGTTGTCCGTCTTGAGGAAGTCAAGACTCTTCTCCGCCGCTGACTCCTTGGCGTGCTCGATGCGGTACTCCCTCGGGGTGGCGGCGTCGACGGTCTTGCTCGGTCCGGTCATGTCGAGGATCGAGGTGGTGGAGGACTTGATCGCCTGATGGGGCGTGATGCCGTGCTCTTCATTATACGCCATCTGGATCTTTCGCCTCCGCTCAGTCTCGTCCATCGTCATCCGCATGCTGTCGGTGACCTTGTCGGCGTAGAAAATGACGAGACCATTGACATTACGTGCGGCACGACCGGCAGTCTGGGTGAGGGAGCGGTGGTTGCGGAGGAAGCCCTCCTTGTCGGCGTCAAAGATCGCGACAAGCGACACCTCCGGCAGGTCGAGTCCTTCACGTAGGAGATTGACCCCCACGAGGACATCGAAGTCTCCGCGCCGAAGCCCCTCCATAATCTCCACACGGCGGATCGTCACCACCTCGCTGTGGAGGTACTCCGTCTTGATCCCGAGGTCGGCGAGGTGCTCCGCCAACTCCTCTGCAAGCCGCTTCGTGAGCGTGGTGACGAGCACCCGCTCACTCCGCTCAATGCGGGTATTGATCTCATCGATGAGGTCATCAATCTGGTTCTTGGTCGGGCGAACCTCTATCCTCGGGTCGAGGAGTCCTGTCGGGCGGATCAGCTGCTCGACGATGATGCCGTCGCTCTTCTCCAGCTCATAATCGCCCGGAGTGGCGGAGACGTAGATGACGTCTCCCTGCATCTGCTCAAACTCGTCAAAGCGGAGCGGGCGATTGTCGATCGCCGCCGGGAGGCGGAAGCCGTAGGAGACAAGGTTTTCCTTCCGCTGCCGGTCGCCGCCATACATCCCTCGCACCTGGGGGATCGTGACGTGGCTCTCATCGATGATCATCAGGTAGTCCTCGGGGAAGTAGTCGAGGAGGCAGTAGGGCCGCTCGCCCGGCTGGCGCCCATCGAAGTAGCGGGAGTAATTCTCGATGCCGGAGCAGTAGCCGAGCTCCTCCAGCATGGCGAGGTCGTTGGTAACCCGCTCGTAGAGTCGGTCAGCCTCCATCTTCTTCCCCTCCTGCTCAAAGAGGCTCGTCTGCTTGTCGAGATCCTTCTTGATCTCCGCCATCGCCCAGTCGGTCTGCTCCTTGGTGGTGACAAAGAGATTGGACGGGTAGACAAAGACCTCGTCGAGCTCCTCGATCTCCTCTCCGGTGAGGGGGACGAAGGAGGAGATCCGGTCAATCTCGTCGCCCCAAAACTCGATCCTATAGGCGATCCCCTGGTAGTCCTCCACGGCGGGGAAGAGATCGACGGTGTCGCCCTTGGAGCGAAAGGTGCCGGGCTTAAACTCCCCCTGAGCGGTGGTGTAGTAGATCTGCACTAGCTGATGAAGCAGATCATCCCGCTCGATCTGCTGACCGGTCCGGATGAGGATCTTCTTGGCGGCGTAGTCCTTAGGATTGGCCATACCGTAGATGCAGGAGACGGATGCGACGACGATGATGTCGCGCCGACCGGAGAGCAGCTGGGTGGTGGTGGTCGTAGTAGGAGACGAAGTACTCGACAGCGTTGTGGGGGAAGAAGCTCTTAAACTCTCCGTAGAGCTGCGCCGCCAGTGTCTTATTGTGCGACAGCACCAGCGTCGGCCGCTGCACCTCGGCCACCACATTGGCCGCCGTGAAGGTCTTACCGGAGCCGGTGACGCCGAGCAGCGTCTGGAAGCGCTGCCCTAGCTCTACGCCGTGGACCAAGTCAGCGATCGCCCGTGGCTGGTCGCCGGTCGGTTTGTAGCTTGATATCAGTTCAAAATCCATTCTATCTCTCCTCTGTCTCTCCTGACAAAGGTACCAAAATAGCGCCCAAGGGAGCGGGGAACAATTGAGTGGTTCAGGGGTGACGCATTGGAGAGACACCGTAGCCATTCATCTAATAGTGAAGAGTGGGGAGCGAGCACCCTTCGGGTGCCTCACGGATAGCGTCACCCCTGTTCCACGGGCAGGAAACCGGGGAGTATGTGATAGAATTTGCCTAACTTTGTCCCTGATCACTATCAGGCAAGTGCTATGGGCAAAGTAATAGCTATATCCAATCAGAAGGGCGGTGTCGGCAAGACAACGACGGCGATGAACCTCTCTGCGGCCTTGGTCGCTCTGGGGTGCCACGTGCTCCTTATCGACGCAGACCCGCAGGCCAATGCCACCAGCGGGCTCGGCGCTCAGGCCAAGTCCGCCGAGCTCTCTACCTACGGCTGTATCCTCGGAGATACCGACCCGAGGAAGTGCCTGATCCCCTCCACTGTGGAGGGGCTGGAGATCCTGCCATCACACACCGACCTCGCGGGGGCGGAGGTGGAGCTGGTCAATGTCCCGCAGCGGGAGTATGTCCTCAGGCGGATCACGGAGCTGCTGAAGCCGGACTTCGACTTCATCCTCATCGACTGCGCGCCCTCGCTCGGACTCATCACGATAGCTGCCCTCGCCGCCGCCGACTCGGTCATCATCCCGGTCCAGTGCGAGTACTTCGCCCTCGAGGGGATCAGCAAGCTCCTCAGCACCCTGCGTATCGTCAAGGAGCGGCTCAATCCCCCCATAGACATAGAGGGCTTCCTCATGACCATGTACGACAGCCGGACGAAGCTCTCCACGCAGGTCTATAAGGACGTCAAGAAGCACTTCAAGGACCTCGTCTTCGACACGGTCATCAATCGCAACGTCCGCATCAGCGAGGCACCGAGCTTCGGGAAGAGCGTCCTCGACTTTGACCTCTCCTCTAAGGGGAGTCAGAACTACCTCGAACTGGCTCACGAGGTGATGGAGAACAATCACATCCAGATCCGCCGAACCATCTCATGAGTACGAACAATAGAAACAGCGCCTCCCTCGGGCGAGGACTCGACGCCCTCTTCCCGAACGACTTCGTCAATATAAAGAAGGTGGAGACCGGGGGATCCTCCTCCATCTCCGAGCTTCCTCTCGACGCCATTTACCCCAATCCGGATCAGCCTCGTGCGGACTTCGACGCTGAGACGCTCGAGGAGCTTGCCTCATCGATCAAGCACATCGGGCTGGTACAGCCGATCACCGTCCGAGAGGATGGCAAGGGCGAGGGGAAGTACATCATCATCAGCGGCGAGCGGCGCTATCGAGCTGCCCGACTGATCGAGCTGGAGACGATCCCCGCCTACATCCGCACCGTGGATGACGACCAAGTGGTGGAGATGGCTCTGATCGAGAATATCCAGCGCGAGGACCTCAATGCGATAGAGATCGCTCTCACATTCAGCAAGCTGATCGATGCCGACGGGCTGACGCAGGAGGAGCTGGCGACACGCGTGGGGAAGAAGCGCGCCACGGTAGCCAATTACCTCCGTCTCCTCAAGCTCCCCGCTCAGATACAGCTGGGGCTGAAGAATAGGAAGCTCTCCATGGGGCACGCCCGCGCTCTCCTCAGCATAGAGGACACAGAGCTGCAGCTGGCGCTCTACAAGCAGATCCTCACCGACGACCTCTCCGTCAGAGACGTGGAGCAGATGGCGCGCGAGTACAGCACCGCCGAGCCGAGCAGTAAGGCTAAGTCGCAGGAGGCTCGTCAGGCAGCCAAGGAGCGCCTGGCACAGTACCGCAGCACCACGGATCAGATCTCGAGGAGCCTCGGGACAAAGGTGAAGATGAGCTGCAACGCCTCCGGCAAGGGTCGGATCACGATCCCCTTCGCAAGCGATGATCAGCTGCAGGAGATCCTCTCCATGCTGAGCAAGCTGTAGTGTATGTGCCGACCGAGTAGTCATCTACTGCCCATTCTCCTTCTCTTGGTACTGAGCCTGGGGACGGGCTTGGCATATGGCAGTGAGGCGGTCGGCTGCGATACCATTCCCTCCTCACCCCTTCAGCAAGACACCACCATCCTCACGCCCGCCAAGGCAGATGCCCTGGCAGCGCAACAGGATAGCGCTCGGCTGATACCAACGGAGGTGCCCACGAAGACTGCGGCGCAGAAGACCTTCTCCCCCAGTCCCCGCGCCGCCGTCCTCTGGGCGATCATCCCCGGTGGCGGACAGGTCTACAATAGGAAGTACTGGAAGGTCCCGATCATCATCGGCGGTATGACCGCCCTCTACTACGCCATATCGTGGAATAACAACAACCTCGTCGAGTATGCCAAGGCCTACAGCGACATCAAGAGCGACGACCCGATGACCAACGACTCGTGGATCGCCTTTGTCCCCGCAGGCGCCGACCCCAATAGCTACCGGACCAACGGCTCCTTCCAGGAGACTCTCCGCCACGGACGTGACTTCTATAGGCGCAATCGCGATCTCTCCATCATTGTCTCCGTAGGAGTCTACGCTTTGTCCATCATCGATGCTTACGTCGATGCGGAGCTGGCACACTTCGACATCTCTCCGGATCTGACGCTTCAGGCGACCCCTACCTACATTCCCTCGACCACCTTCCCCTCATCGGGCGGTCCTGCCGTCCAGGTAGCACTATCCTTTTGACCTCCTCTATGAGACGCCCTATCCCACTCCTTCTACTCCTCCTACTGATGGCGCTTGCCATGCCTCGGGCATTTGGTCAGAGCGAGGTCGAGGAGCCCGACCTGGGGCGCCTGCCGGAGAGCTTCGACATGGCGCTCGACTCGCTACTCAACTCTCGGTACAAGGAGTACTACTCCCTCAGCAAGCCACACCGACAGGCGAGCAAGCGGGAGCTGGAGAGCAAGGATCAGCTCTACCGCGACCGACTGGCGCGGATGGAGAGCGCCATACCGCTCACCTACAATCCCGCCGTGCGGGAGGCGATCGACCTCTATGTCAATCGACGGAGCAACCTCATGAGCCTGATGCTGAGCCGTGCCACCTACTACTTCCCCATCATCGAGGAGGAGCTCGACCGGCAGGGGCTACCGCTGGAGCTGAAGTACCTCGCTATCGTCGAGAGTGCACTCAATCCCACCGCCGTCTCTCGGATGGGGGCGACAGGCTTCTGGCAGTTTATGCTCCGCACCGGTAAGATCTACGGTCTCACGATCAATTCGGTCATCGACGAGCGTATGGACCCCCGCAAGTCCACCCGCGCTATGTGCGAGTACTTCAAGGACATGTACGCCCTCTACGGCGACTGGATGCTCGCCATAGCGGCCTACAACTGTGGCCCCGGCAATATCAATAAGGCGATTCGCCGCTCCGGAGGGAAGAAGGACTTCTGGGAGATCTTTCCCTACCTCCCGCGCGAGACTCGGTCCTACGTCCCCTTCTTCATCGCCGCCTTCTATAGCATGGAGTACTACCGGGAGCACGACATACGCCCCTCTGCGATCCACATACCGATCGCGACGGACACTGTCCACCTCGCCCACCGCTGCACGACGAGAGAGCTGGCGGAGATCACCAGCGTCTCTCTCGACACCATCGAGCTGCTCAATCCGATGTATAAGAAGGGGATCATCCCCGGCAACCAACAGTCTCAGGTGATCGTCCTGCCGGCTCAGGCTGCGATCGACTTTGCCTCTAATAAGGAGAAATACTTCGCCAGTCACCATAAGAGCGAGGCGAAGGTAGAGAACAGCGCACCTGACATTGAGGAGGAGCAGGCTGCTGACAGCGAGCGAGAAGTGACCTACCGCGTCCGACGAGGCGACTCTCTCGGCTCCATCGCTCGGCGATACCATGTCACCACGGCTCAGATCAAGGAGTGGAATGGCCTAAGGTCAAATACGATCCACCCCGGACAGAAGCTGGTGATCCGTACCGGAGCCAAAGCCTCTGTCTCTGCCGCCAAGTCCGGCACCTCGAGCAAGAAGAGCAAGAGTCGGCAGCAGAGTGCCCGCTACTACACCGTGAAGAGAGGCGACACCCTCTCCGGCATCGCCGCGAAGTACAAGGGTGTCACCGTCACCCAGATCAAGCGAGCCAATAACCTCCGCTCCAATAACATCCGCCCCGGGCAGCGTCTCCTGATCCCCTAAGCTCACACGAGATCATGAGTAAGAACATCAGCGATATGGAGCGCAAACTCATTGAAGACTAACGGAGGGCACGGACAACGCAGTCTCAAAAAGCAGGACTGACATCCGGTTTAGAAAACCACAAGAACAAAGCACCACAAAAGCCTTCCGATACTCCTCTCTTTTCCTTATCTTTGTGGGAGAAGTATTATAGAACCCCAATTCTTAAAGATACATACAACCATATGCTAGCATACGTATTTCCCGGCCAAGGATCCCAGCACATAGGCATGGGCATGGCCATGTATGATAATAATCCTGAGGCGATGCGCCTCTTCGATCGTGCGGATGAGATCCTCGGCTTTGGTCTGAGCAAGATCATCTTCGACGGCACAGAGGAGGAGCTGAAGCAGACCGCTGTGACCCAGCCTGCCGTCTTCGTCCACTCCTACATCTCCGCTGCCATCCTTGGCTCTGAGGAGAAGCCCGACATGGTGGCAGGACACTCTCTGGGAGAGTTTACAGCCCTCGCAGTTGCCGGAGCACTCTCCTTTGACGACGCTGTCCGTCTGGTCCACATGCGTGCCGTAGCGATGCAGAAGGCCTGTGCCGAGGCTCCATCGACGATGGCGGCTATCATCGGTCTTCCGGATGCCGAGGTGGAGGAGATCTGCGCCAATATCCTCGACAAGCTGGTAATCCCAGCCAATTACAATAGCCCCGGACAGGTAGTCATCAGCGGCTCCATCGACGGAGTCGATCAGGCAATGGAGGAGGCCAAGAAGGCAGGAGCCAAGCGTGCCATCCCGCTGAAGGTAAGTGGTGCATTCCACAGCCCGCTGATGGAGCCGGCTCGCCAGGAGCTGGAGCAGGCGATCCACCAGACTCACATCCAGACTCCCCGCTGCCCGATCTACCAGAATGTCGATGCCAAGCCGCATACCGACCCTAAGGAGATCGAGAATAACCTCGTCAAGCAGCTCACCGCACCGGTCCTCTGGTCACAGACGGTACAGCGCATGATCGCTGACGGAGCAGATCGCTTCATAGAGTTTGGTCCGGGTAACACCCTTCAGGGGCTTATCCGCCGCATCGACAGAAGCGTAACGGTAGAGGGACGCGAGGGCTGATTACTCACGCCACGTCAGTGTCAGAGAGTACCGATCATCAGTTCTCCGAGGAGGATGCCCTCCATCGAGTAGAGCTAAGGACAGCCTACCTCATAGAGCGCTACGGAGCGCTACGACAGGAGGTAGAGCTGCTTAGAGACCAGAATAGTCTGCTCCGTAGTCAGCTTGCTAAGGAGACGACCAGAGCAGAAGGACTCGAGCAAAAGCTCGCCCTCAGAGCACCGATCTCAGCTGATGACCCGGATGTACGCAAGTCTGCGGAGAGTCTCTACGGAGAGATCGATGATCTCGTGGAGACCGTGGACGATGTACTCAGACTCCTGGAGACTCACACCAAGTAACACCGACTGACACCTACCCACCACCCATCACTCCACAGTCGTCATGCCTGACAGATCCCCGGATATGCAGGCAGAGACACCTGCACAGACCCTCACCCGCGTGATCAACCTCCGCGTGGGCGAGGTGCCTATGGCTGTCACCATCCCCCGCGAGGAGGAGGCCGAGGCCGCCCTCAGAGCGGCCGCCAAAGAGCTCAATCATCTCCTCGACGAGTACAAGTCCCGATACGATCTGACGGTCCCGGAGGCACTCACCTACGCGGCCATCCACCTCGGGAGGGACAAGTATCATTTACTCCAGCAGCAGGAGCACGCCGACTACGACAGACGTCTCTCTAAGCTGGCTGATGACCTGGACAAGACCCTGGGGAGATAGGAGAGTATATCCCAACATACAGTAAGATACATCACCATATGAGCCCAATAATAATTGCGATCATCGTCTCTATAGTCCTCCTGGCATCGGGCTGGCTTCTGCTCAATAAGCAGAACGAGCGCCATGCCCAGAGGCTCTACGAGAACGAGATCGCCAAAGCCAAAGAGGCTCGGCAGGAGTATCTCGACCAAGCCAAGATTACTCGGGACGAGTACATGGCCAAGGCGAGAGAGGATGCCGAGATGCTCAAGAGAGACAAGCTCCTCGAGATCAAGGAGGAGTTCCTAAAGAAGAAGGCAAGTCTTGCCGACGAAGTGCAGGCTCGCCAAGCCACACTACAGTCCATAGAGTCCAAGCTGAAGAAACGCGAGGAGCAGCTCGCCAAGCTCCAGGATGACATGTCCCGCCGCTCACAGGCGATAGAGCAGGAGGGAGCCAACCTGAAGAAGCAGATCGACTTCAATAAGGGCAAGGAGGCCGAGCTCGAGGCACTCCGTCACCAGCAGCTCGAGCAGCTCGAGGAGACCAGTGGACTGACCAAGGATGAGGCCAAGGCGCAGCTTATGGAGCACCTCAAGAGCGAAGTCAAGTCAAGCGCCGCCATCATGACCAATGAGATCATCGATGATGCTAAACTCAAGGCGAATGCCGAGGCGCGCAAGATCGTCGTCAAGACCATCCAGCGCATCGCCACCGAGACTGCGATAGAGAATGCGGTCACCGTCTTCCACATCGACAACGACGACATCAAGGGTCGCATTATCGGTCGTGAAGGACGCAACATCCGCGCACTCGAGGCAGCCACCGGCGTCGAGATCATCGTCGACGACACGCCGGAGGCGATCCTGCTCTCCTGCTTTGACCCCGTCCGCCGCGAGCTGGCGCGTCTCTCGCTCCATGAGCTGGTACAGGACGGACGCATCCACCCCGCCCGCATCGAGGAGGTGGTCGAGAAGACTGAGAAGCAGCTCGAGGAGGAGATCATGGAGACCGGTGAGCGGACCGTGATCGACCTCGGCATCCACGGCATGCACCCCGAGCTGATCCGTCTCGTCGGTAAGATGAAGTACCGCTCCAGCTATGGGCAAAACCTCCTCCAGCACAGCCGCGAGACCGCCAATCTGAGTGCCGTCATGGCTGCAGAGCTCGGCGTAGATGCCAAGAAAGCACGCCGTGCCGGACTCCTCCACGACATCGGAAAGGTGGCCGACGAGGAGCCGCAGATGCCTCACGCTCTCCTCGGTATGAAGCTCTGCGAGAAGTACAAGGAGAAGCCCGACATCTGCAATGCCGTCGGCTCCCACCACGACGAGATCGAGATGAGCACCCTCATCGCCCCCATCGTGCAGGTCTGTGATGCCATCAGCGGCGCACGACCCGGCGCACGTCGTGAGATCGCCGAGGCATACATCAAGCGACTTAAGGCACTCGAGGACCTCGCCCTCTCCTACCCCGGAGTGATCAAGACCTACGC
>QWCQ01000179.1_pt1 | contig 55336 bp, 70 predicted proteins | sample 1972701 | NCBI WGS metagenome assembly QWCQ01 (sample SAMN09866704, study PRJNA288562) | Human gut metagenome isolate pre4_stool, whole genome shotgun sequencing... | reverse complement strand
TAAACGACTTTGTATCGGTAGCCTTTACAATGTCAATTGAAGCACCTCCACCGCCTCCGCCGTTAACAGTAACGCCGCCAGTCGTCCGGGTGATAACAGTCCCGGTCGGATAGTTCTTTGACCGGGGCTTTGCGGGTATGGATGTAGTTTTAATATCTACCATTTTCAATCATCTTACAATTAAACTGATTCATTGCGAAGTCAATTGTACCGCCCGTGATCGTAAACCGTTTGTTTGGCTGGAACTTATCGGTTATAGTTGTGATAGGCGTAATTGCTTCGTCATCTACCAGTATTTGCGTAAGCTTAAATTTGGTAGCTCCGTACTGATTAATAATGCGCCGGATCAAATGCTCTTCCGGCCGGACTAATTTCTGCTCAATGGAAGAATAGAGATTGTCGGTTAGGTAATTATCGTCTAACATTACTTTACTGTAGCATGCACCGTCGTTGTTGTAACTGGATATTTTAAATTCGATTTCGTCCAATTCGTTAATATAGCCTTCGTTAACGACATTTTCATAATAGCGGTCTATGCTGCTGTTAGATATAAGCTTTTCGTCATCTGGTTTTTGATATACGATCTTAAAGTCTTTCACAAGAACCCCGCCGGCGCTGAAATTTTTTCCGACGGGCATCAATAGAGTAAACTCAAAATCACCTTGCAAAACTCTATCAATGGAGACTATCACACCGCTTATTCCAGTATAAGGCATTGATAACGTTTTTTGGTTTTCTATTGAGACATAATCTTGCTTTGCTTCAACTCTCTCAGGTTTCAATTTAAATGCGTATTCTGGATTTTGCGCCCATGTATTTTTTTGCCCTGCATCTGGCCTGAGACTTCCATAATACATATCACCAATACGTATTTGTGCATAAAGAACATCTGAAACAGAACTATTATCCCATGGTATCATATCATCAGAATTAATAAACTTATAGCTCCCTGATATACAAAATATTCCGTTTGAGTATATAGCAGAAGCGCCTTTGGTGGTCATTACTTTGCACGTACTTAGTGGCCCGGCTTCATAACGTTCTTTAGTCCTTCTTATTTGAATTACGTTTGTAAATGAATAGTCGGTTATTTCAGGAATCCAATTGCCATTTAAATCCTTATTTTGTTTATATGTGCAATATTTCATGGGAATAGCCCCTTCAAATGTGTGTGCTATATCTTTGTATTTTTGCAAATCATCAACTTTTATCGTTAGACCTTCTTTGAATACTATCGTTTCCCACTGATTAGGGATAAGAAACACCCTGTGGCAAACTTGATTTTTATCATTTGCATTATCGAGCACTTTTAAAATTTGCATTTCTTCAAATCGCTCTTCTGGTAATAAATTTCCTACCGGATAATTACTGTTTTTTACAATAGCTTTATTGTAACCTCCCAGAATATCGAGTGTATGATCCGCACCGCTAAAGCCGATATTTTGCACACTAACAACATTTCCTGATTCAAATGTATAAGATGAAAAATTAGGAACATATTTATAATAGTCTCCACAGTGATCTACGTCTACAAAGTATAATTCACCTTTGTAGTCAACGCAAGTCCAGTTCAGAAACTTGCATAGTTCTTCAATCACCTCTTTTAGAGTCATGGGTTTATCATCTTCATCGAAGAAGTTTTGTTCACTAATTGTCATGCTCTGTAAGATGTTTGTATTTGCATCATAATCTGCCAAATTTTTAGCGTAAACATGTGGAATATATATAGCCGAATAAGAACCGCGAGACTCGGAGACGCAACGTGTCAATAATTCCCACAGTGAAATAAATCCTTTGTCCGTTTCGTTTTTTAATTTATAGTTGATATACTCTAATGTATTCATTGCAGATACGCACTGAACTTCTAAATCAAATTTGTTGGAAGTGTAATCCTGAGTATATAATTCAGGGGTAACGAATCCAGTCCAAACAATTTTATTACCTTGCTTAAAGTTAACGCGGTACTGCTGATATCCGGTCGAGTATAGGCTTTGCAAGTAGTCGTTTCCTACAACTCTAATAGTAGCTGTAGAAAAACGGGTAGGAACATAAAGAAAGTCATCATCCGCAATTTCTACAGAAAAAGGAGCGTCGCCGCTCCCTGTTAACTCAGCAACTCGCCCTGTATAGCCTTCTTTCTGTATTTCTACCGTATAGTTATCTTCTTCTTTCCGTGATCGAAAGTATAGTGTATATATTGTGCCGTAATTCATCATAATTTTTTTCCTGTTTTCTTCATGTAGTTTTTTAGTTGTAAAAAAATGGTATCGCCTCTTAGTATCCAGTCGCCAGATACATCAATTCTGCGATCATTCTCAGAGGGTGAGATTATGCCCGCCAGATGACCGGAAGGTAGTGAAATGTTGGGGTGGCTAATATTCAATCCGGTATTGAGCATTTTAAATAAGTTCGCTTGTTGTGAACCATTCAAAATCATTTCACCACTATTTAGCATTGCAGGAACTTTATCACCTGCAAACGAAATTCCAGGAACGATACCGCCGTTTGCAAATTTGGGAATACTTGCCATTGCGGCAATTATCGCTGCAACCCCAGCAACCCCCATTGCAATACCGACAAATGGAATACCTGCATGTGCTTTTAGTGCCTCTGAACCAGCCGCCAAAGTATTTGCGGATGCGCTTTTAGTAGCGGAAGCGGCCTCTATTTCGTTAGCCGTAGACATTTCTAAGATTTTTGGGATAGCTTGTGCTATAGTTCCTATTAGGCTGCTGCCCCACTGCAAAACAGATGCAGTATTGCTATCAAACAGGCCGGATAAGCTGCCCATAACATTACTTACATCTCCTAAAGAGTCAGCATACTGCTGATTTAAATCAATATCCTCTTTTTTTATTGGAGATTCGAACTTGGGCAACTTCATGTTTCCGATTTCTTTCCTTAAATCAAATGAACCCTGTTTTTTACTACCTGCATTGTTTTGATAGGCAGCATAGATATGACCTGTCACATCTGATTCTTTCTGCATGGAACGAAGTTCTTTCAATGTACTTTTTAGCTTGCCGATCTGAGATTGAATAAATGCTTGCTGCTCCTCATCTGTTGCTTTTGATAATGCGTTCTGCCTTTCTGCAATCATTTCACTATACATGCTTTCCAGCTTGGCAAACTCTGTACCGGAATCGGAGTAAATCTTGGCTATATCCGGAACTTTAGAGGCTGGCAATAACAATTCACCATCTTTCATTTCGCCGTGCTTGCCTTTGAATACATCACCGTCGATCTGCATTTTTAGGCTTATTCTCTTTTGTTCAAGTTCATTTATTGTGGCCTGAATAGTGGCGCGTGCCTGCCTATCTGCAGAACTTACAAGAGTTTTGTTTAACTCCGTTATCTGGATGTCATACCATGAAAGAGTATCCTTTAAGGGCTTTTTTTCTTCGTTTTCTTTTGGATTCTTTTTAGGTTTATTGATTCTATCCCGAACCCTATCAAATGTTTTCTTATCATTGGCAAGTTCCTGATTTATTTGTTTGTACTCTTTTCCCAACTGCACCGCTTTGATCAATTCTTCATCTTTCCATTTTACAATAGCCTGTTGAAACAAAATAGCATCCTTATATTCCTTATTGAGTTCGGCTTGCTTAGAAGCTATAAAATCATTAAGAGATGCCCTATCTTTTGCTTCTTTTGACTCCGGAAATGCCCAGTCTGCAAGCCCTCCGTTTTTTTTACGCCGCTCCAATTCGGCGTATTTGATTTTATAAGTATCATACTTATTAGCCATTTCAGACTTTAGAACATCGCGTTTACTTCCGGCAACATCATAGCTAAGCACCTTGGCAAAGTCTTCCAATGTCACATCGTCAGCATTTAACAGATTTCCTTCAACTAATACAGTTTTTAAAGCTGTAAGAGCATCTGAACTGACAGATGACGCCTTGTTTTTTTTATCTTCAAGAGCTTTTGTCCATTCCTTTAATGCGGCCTCCCTTTGCTCTTTTGACACAGTACTATCCATAGCTACACTACGGGACTCAGCCATAGCAGCATTAAAATCTTCCCGAAAATAGTCGTAACTGATGCGGGCGTTTCCTAATTGATCTAATGCTGCATACGCGTCTCTGGACTTGGATATTATACTATCCAATCCACCCAGAAAATAAGTAAAATCCCCGGTAGACAAACTGGTGAAAAATTCATTTACAGATGTCTGACATGTGCGCATCTGGGCATCAAACTCATCGCTGGTTGTCTGAGAACCGCGTATCGTTTTCATAAACGCTTCACTGGCCCCCACCGCAATGCCAATTGTCCCGGCAAACTTCATTATACCAGCCCCAGCAGTTTTTGCCATACTGGAAATACCGCCTTGAAAGCTGTTAACCGAACCTTTTGCCCGATTTAGGTTTGCGTCAAAGTCATTCGTTTTAAGTAATAGTCGTGTTATTATATCAGACATGATTCATTTCTTTTTCGATTAGTTTTGCTTTTGCCCGCAATCGTTTCACTTCTTCATCCGTAACGGATGTGCGTTTCTTTTCGTCTTCCTTCGCTTCATCCCATGGGAAACGAAGTATATCCGATTGCTTTAGTTGTTTTGTGCTATTCGCCTGAGCGATGACATACGCAATGATCCGGGTCTGCTCCCAGCTTTCCCGGTTACGCCTGCCTAACCCCTCTAAGAAGTAGCGAACTTCTGCGAGCGTCATCCGGTCGAGGAAATAATCAGGTGCAATACCGCCCTCACCTACAACGCGGGCGTAGAGTTCCCGGATACTGCACACTTCTTCGGAGTCGTCTTTTTTTTTGTGCTATCTGCTGCCTGTTCAAGTAGTTCAATCTCTTTTACGAAGAACTCTTTGAAAGAGAGAAACAGAGCCGGATCAGACTCACACGCCTCTATAAATTCATCAAAAGGCATTAAGAATGTATCTTTGTTATTTGCCAGAAGAATAGAGTAAAACAGTAGATATTCGTCCAACATCCGGCCGAACGCAAACTGTCTACCGGTGAGATTTTCGAAGATAAAGAATGCCCGCAATGTATACTTTAAAATGTACTTCTGTTTTTTGATAGTGATCGTTTTCATTATGATAAGTTTTTTGAGTTAGAAAAAAAGAAAAGGCGGGTTTCCCGCTCTTTTCATCGCTTACGCGGTCGGATCATCTACTATACCTCCATCTCCGGACGCTCTGGGATTAAGCTTTCCGGTACCTTCGAATGTGGCGGAGAAAGTTGCTTTATCACCATCAGGTGCATTTAATTCCAGATTTGTAATTAAGACATTACCGGAGTAAGATGCGGCCGGAAGAGTCCAACCGGAAGAGGGAATTTCATCTGAATCTGCGTTTGCCGGAATACCGAATTTTGCTTCGATAGGCTTGCGTTTTAACATTAAGTCCAAAAGAACATCATAGCCGTTTACTTTATCGTCTGCACTGAACAGGTTTTCACTTGAACCGTTCCAAGACAATTTTTTAATGTCTTTTTCCGTCCAAATGCCGGAATCTTTACTTTGTGTGTCAATCGTTTCGGCCGAGATTGACAATTTACAGGATGTAGCCAACGCCAGCGCCTTTCCGCCGACAAATAGCATGAAATCTTTTCCTAATACTGCATTTGCTTTCATTGTTTTCAATATTTAAATGTTAGTTACTCTACTGAATCCGTCTCAATTTCAAATGTAAGTCGCTGGATGAAAGTTTCTTCAATGAAATCTTCATCTGCGGCGATAAGTTTAGCACCCGTTACTTTGAAATCGTAGTATTTACCCCGCTTCCCTTCAATCGCTTTGCGTGCCGCCTCAATAACCTCGACTGAATTTGAATAGTTATCGCTGGCGGCAATAACCTCAATAGTGACACTATCCCCACTGGCGTATCTATCCTTTGTATAAGCCGGAGTAAGTGCACTACGCTTATACAAAACGAACGGGAAAGAAGTAGCGTTTTTAGTAGAAATAGGATAAATCCTATCTCCGACAAGTTGCGTTAAACTTTCCGACTCAAGGAGTTTTGAGAATGTATGTTTGCTGATTGATAAGCTCATTTCTTTTTATCTATTACTTTTTGTATTGAATCCAAAATGTTTCTTTCCAGTGAGTTCTCAGCCTCACTTTTTTTAGAGTCTACTGCATTCTTAAAAAAATAGGTAGGCTTTATAATACCTCGCTTTGCGCCTTTATTGGTAGCTCGTTTCCTACCTTCCAATTTCCTTTCAACCGTACCATTTTCAAAAATTCGCAAAAGGAAAGCGCGAGAGCCTTTTTTCCCGTGATTCATGATGTTCACGCAAGCGCCAGAAGCGTTTCTGTAGACAGATAAACTAATCTCGTTTTTAAGCGGTTTGAAACGCTGCCCGTCTTTTCGATGCCCCGGAGTATTAGTCGCCGGAATAGCGCTTACCAAATTAGTTTGCGCCTGTTTCCTGATAATAAGCGCCGCTTTTCTTATGCCAGATTTAATTGCCTTCTTTGCCTCCTTGTCATTCAGTGCGGCCAATAACGCATTAACCTTAGAGGCGTCAACCTCAACCCGGTAGGATGCTTGTACGATATTACTCATTGATTAATTCTGCTTCGATGGTTATAGACTGTGCCTTTCTATCCGGATGGATGAAGGCTATTTTGTATTTACGTCCCTCGTAGACAATGCGCATTTTTTCGCTTATATCTCTGCTGTAACGTACCATGATCGTGACGGTGTGAGTGTTGAGCACCTCGCCGTTTATCTCTTTGCGCGTACCGGATTTATACCGGACACACGCACGCTTCTTGAAAGCTTCCGTCCATCTCTCAGACGTACCGCCCAAAGCATCGCGAATCGTCTGGGGATGTAGAAAACTTATAATGTCTGTCAATAGTCCCGCCTGCATTATGTATATCGTTTTAAGGGTTGAAGTAAGAAGGCAATATGACCAGGAATGATATTAGGCGTGGCGAAAGTTATATCTTCACGGTTCGCATAATAGTTTGCAGCTATAATACGAATGGCATGCCAGATTCGCGGGTCTATCCGGTCGTCTTTAACGAACGATTCAATCGGGGCATTGAGATAAGCCTCGATACTGAGTTGTACCGGAATGATCAACCCCTGTATATAAGCGTCGTCATTGTCGAAATCAACATTAAGATGTTGCTTTAACTCTTCAAGTGTTACGTATTCTTTCATCTTTTAGAAATGAAGAAGGCCGAGGCCGAAGCCCCAGCCTTTGATTAATACTTAGTTTGGTCGTTATGCCTTAGCGGGCGTTGCCGTTTTTTTCTTTGCTATGGCAAAGGCTTCTGGACGGGCTACAACAATATCATACTTAGAATTAAGGGTGAATTTTGTTTCGTCTGTGTCCGCCATTGAGGTATCATCTACTACAAGGCGGATTTTTCCCCATTGTCCGATACCTACATTTGAGAACACTCCGAATCCAAGTTCGCCAGCACCCATATAGTTAGTCATAAGAACCGGATAGCCGTTCATCATACCGTCTTTTAAAATCATTTCAGGGGAACCCGCTTCGATACGTGTCGTTTTCAGTTTGCCGTAAACTTTCGGACTGCAAATGTATGCGGCTGTTCCGTCTGAAACATCAACACCAGTATCCATCACATCGGTTTCGAGCACAACTACATCCTCAAAAGTTAATGCTGTTTCATACTCAACATTAGGAGCGTCTTTGACAAAAACTCCTTTAGAGGCTTCACCCACTTTAGTACTGGAGAACATTACTTTATTAAGAAGGCGAGCGACGGACAAAGATAACTGCTTAACAGTTACATCAAAAAGACGGTCGTTTGTTTGGTCGATAGAACTGTTTGACAAAGGAATTGAAAGCCCAACGCGCCACGGTTTAGCCTTTAAATTACCGATCTCGAGTTTTGTTGGATTTAATTTTGTATTTTCCCCTTCAATCGTCGCTTCAACAGCTGCCAAGGTGGGGAACATCAATTCACCAATTAAGCCGTATTGCATTTTAATCCCCAGCTTATTAACTATTAACCCCTTTTCAAGGGGTTCGATGATGTCTCCAATTGTAGTCGGAATCATAGAGGCGGCAGCAGCGGTATCGGTAATGACCGGAGCACTTTCGGCGCGTGTTGAGAAGGTGATACCTTTCGCATCGGCAAATTTCCCATAATCCGACAAAGATCGGTGATTACAAACATCATAAAGCGCTTTCGCAAACAAGGCTCTTTTATCTTCCGGGAGGCCAACTGTTTTTTCACGCTCTAAATTACGGAGCGCTTCATCAATAGTCAATTGATTCTTTCTTGAAAGAAGATCATTAAACTTTTCTTGTTCGCCCTCTGTAAGGCTGCGTTTTTCTTCTTTTGCGGTTGATACAAGATTGCGCATCTGTTCTTTAATCAAAGCAATTTCTTCTAATTTTGTCATGTCAAATTAATTTTTTTAATGTTTCTAATTCTATTAAATAATCACTGTTGTCACGTTTGAGTAAGTCCGGTATATCGTTAAGGCTGCGTACGGTTACGTCTGTTCCAAAATATGCCGGATCAGATACCGGAGAAACATCGGAGATATAATCTATCTTATGAACCGTTCGTATTATAATACCGTCCCGTTTTGAGTATGTAACCTTGCTTTTGTCCCTGTCATCAACATAATAGGCAAAGGATGAACCGTAAATATCTCCCCTGTCAATCATTTCTACGGCAAAGTCTCCGTCAGTTGTCTTAGGAGAAGAAAATTTATAACCAAGCCCGTAATTATCAATACCAAGCGAAAGCGAGCCTACCCCATAACGGGAACGGGCTAACAGCCTGCGTTTATCATGTTCTAAAACAGCTTTTATATCACAGGCTCTTATCAATTCGTCAGTAACCGCACCGCGCTCTATGATTTCAATAAAAGCCAGTTTCTTTACATGGTCATATATAACCCTGCTTTCCTGATCAAACACTATCGCATACCCTTCGATATTTCGCCCTTCGGTGATTTTGGGTGTACCCAAGTCTGTAAAACTGCGTATTTCCATTGTGCTACAATTATCGTTTTATCTTATGTTTCTTTCTCTGTTTTTGGTAGCTCGACATCTCCGCCGTGGATTTTGGGAGAATCAATAGGGGCGACATTGCATGACATAAATACTGTGTCACCACCAACTACGGGTGCTTTATCTTCACGGTGTACACGCCATTCATTTACCGTTGAAACGCCGTATTGTATTTCTTTCTCCATGCAAGCGGTCTGAGTGGCAATGTCTGTTTTGTACAGGGCTTTACGATCAAATTCTATTTTATAAATACCGGATACGGTACGCGGAATAAGCTTTGAGTTAAATTCCGCTTCGATCCGGCACAGAACAGGGTCTAATGTATCCGCAAGAAAAGCGACCTGACTCATCTCGGAAGCTTTGTAATTTTGCGGCTGGCCAGCGAATACCTTATCAGGATGTACCCCATAAAAACGGCATATATCAAATACGGAAAATTCTTTTTGTTCCATCAGTTGCGCATCAACAGGACTAATAGAAAGTTGTTGAAAACGCATATCACCACTTACGGAAACGATATTCACTCCTTTGCTAAACTGTTTGTCCAGCCTATCGCTTACCGTTTCTGTTTGGTCATCCGTAAGACCGTTAAAGCCAGTAGAAGCCCCTTTTACACCAGAAACAACGCCCTTTATCTGAGTCCCATTCTGGAAAGTTCGCAAACTCTGATTATCAGCACTTGCGGCAACAGAAAAGCCAGTAGCCGCATAAGTTATTACACTGACACCTGTATAACCACCGTCAAGGCTTTTGTTTTTTATATGTATAACATCATCTGCTGCATAAACCCCATAAATGCAATTTATAGGGTCGCAAATCGTATATACATTTCTTATTTTATCGTAAAAAACTGATCCGTTGGAACATAATATAAGCTCTGAAATATCTCCAAAAGTCCTACGTATGAAAATATATGCATTTCCTTGATTTAGCATTTGAATAACTGCGTTACACATAGTATCGTAACTATTCGTTCTTTTGTTTGATTTCTTGGTTAATAGATAATGGAGTTCGTTTTCTGCATCTACTTCATAATTGCCTGCGGGGTACTTTCGCTTTATATTGAAAGGCAACGATGCAATTGTACCGGAAAGAATGTCGGTACACCTGAATGCAGTTGATAAGCGCATGGCCTGTTCCGGCGTTTTTACAGTAACCGGCTGTTCTCTGGCTGCTCCTCCAACTATCTCAAATCCCCCATCGGAGCTCTTTCGATGGGAGTCTTGCTCTGAGTTTGCAGGTAAAGACCTTTTGCTCTTTATTCCTGTGCTAAAGCTAAAATTAAAATCTATTTTCATATTATGGCGTATAGTTGTTAAATAAATTAAATGTCATTAGATTTGTTATCGTTGAGTCGATTTTACTATTATGTGTACGTTTAATCGGTTTTTTATTCATGTTTCGATCTTCATCGAGTACAGCATTGCCAAAACAATACGGAGTAATAGGATTCGGATCAAACGTCATTCTATTGCGGTGCAATGCAAGTTCAAAGGATTCTATCGGACTTGTAAACGAACCGTACGTTTGCTTTACGGGCTGAATATAGTCGCTCGCATCTCCTGTAGATGCGGATAATAGATTTACGAACTCAGCCGACTTATATGGGTCATATCCAATTCCGAGAATTTTCAAGTACTTTGCCCGGGATAAAATATCATTCACGATCATTTCGTAGTCAATCACTTCACCCGGGCATAACTTCAAGTATCCGGCCTTGACCCATCCTTCATATAATTCCCGGTTAGGGTGTCCGGGCAAAGCGCCTTCCGGAAAATAATAATCCGTAACGGAATGAAATGACTTAGTATCCGGGGAATAGATATTATACGTTACAGTTGAAAAGTCATCACGTACCGATAAATCAACTCCTACCATCGTAGGCGGGTGACTTGTGATCTTATCCACAGGGATAGCCTTATACCGTTCCTCGATCTCCCTTGCCTCAATCCATTTCGTTTCAGAATTGACCGCAAAGATGTTAAGGAGCTTTGTGCGAAACTCTAATGCGTCAGGTGCGCTATATAGCGCCTTTTGATAAGCGTCCTTGTAAAAGTCCTCGTAAACCGTGATCCCCATGTGGGGTTGTACTTTATACCACGTTGCCGGATCACCTTCTTCATCGTCTATGTCGGGTTCAAAGATGTGGGCGAAAATAGAATCGTTCTCAGCCTCACCGCGTAGAATGGCTTTATATATTGAAAGCATTTCAGTGAACGGGGTTGTATGCTTGTCTGAGGCGGTTGTTATTACGATGGTCAAAGGGTTGAGCCGTGCACCCATTGAAGAAGTTAAAACGTTCTTCAAAGCGGCGCTATCGGCTTGCGAATATTCGTCTACTATCACCGTGCTTGCATTAAGCCCGTCCAGTTTGTCGGGACTGGACGCCAAACACCGGGCGAAAGAGGTTTTGCCCTTTATTTTGTTATTTATGATCTCTCTGTTAATCTTAAAATGTCGCAACTTCCGGTCTAACGCTTTCAGGATGTTGCGGATTTCATCAAAACATATCTTAGCCTGATTGTAGGAATTGGCGGCAACGTATGCTTGTGCATTAGCATCACCAAACAACAAGTCGAATACCGCCAAACTTGCGATACTTGTCGTTTTGCTGAATTTACGAGGGACAAATAGCAGAGCGTCACGAATCAGGCGTTTATTTGTCCCTGGTCTATAAAAACCGAGTATGTTCGTAAATTGAAATACCTGAACCGGAGTTAGCTTATATCGCGTCAGGCCCTTAGTGCCGGAAAACTTCAACTTTTCGTAAAACACAATAAAGCGGCGGACTTTACCGGGTCTAAAGTCGTATTTATCCAGCAGATAAAAGAAACGACGGATCGCAAGTAACTCGTAAAGGTTATGCGCCTCCGGGTTGCCTATACATCCGGCTATATAAGTGTTTAACCGGATATCCGCTTTATCTAACTGATAAGAGTTTATATCAACGGAGCGCAATGCGTCAACGGTAGCAGTCTTTAGCTGTATAAGTTCCTCCTTATTCATAGTCATCCGCCTTGTTTACTTCGTCAATTAATTCGGTTACTTCGTCGGCTTCACCTGATGCAAGGGTCTGTAATGTCAAACCAAGTTCGCGTAACTGTTTGCGAGTGGCTTCAAGCGCATCAAACAGAGTTTTAAAAGCCGGATGTGCAACCAGCTTTTCATTATTCTCGCGGGTTATCTCTTTAGTGAAAGATTTCATCCGTTTTTTTGAGATGTCAGATAGAGCAATCCGGAACGCCATATAAGACCCGGCACAAAGCTCTATACACAAATCAAGTTCAGGGGTGTATGTGCCTTGTGCTTCCATTGCGGAACGGATTTTTTCTGTTATGTCGTCTAAAGTTGCCATGTTTTTACGCGCTTTTTACACGTATGTTTTTTAAGTAAGTATTTGGTAGCTCGTAGATTGTAACGGAAAATGTCACCCCCAACGGATACCCCCTCGTTTTGAAAATTCTCCGCGCGTGTAAAAACTGGTGGGAGTGGGTTTGAGCGGTCTGTCGCCCTCAAAAAAAACGCCGCCCCCCTCTTGTCGAGGTGGAGCGGCGCAATCCATTCAGGAACAGAACTTTATGCTTTCTATTCCGAATCAGTCAAAAACTTATCCGCAAAACGCTCTGTTGCCCGTCTGTTGTTTGCCTGAATTGCTTCTTTCGAATGGCTAAACGCGCGTCGGTGTATCTCAGAGTGGCACGCATGGCAAAGGCTCTGTAAGTTCGTTCGATCAAACATAAGGTGTTTCATTCCGAGTTCATGCGAAACGGATTCAACCGGGGTTTTGTGGTGTACTTCGGTTGCAAGCGTACTTAATCCGTTCGCCTCGCACACTTCGCAAACCGGATTAGCTCTCAGTTTATCGCAACGTAGGGTCTTCCACCGCTGCGAGTTGATCATTTTAATGTAATATGGGTTTCTGCTCATTGTGTTTTATTTATTTGTTCATAGCTAAATAATATCCTATTGCATTGATAACATTCGTGCAGTTCTTTTCTGGTAGCTTCAATGTCATTTGTTTCAATGTTCACATAATGCGTATCGGTTACTTCGCCCGATACGCATTGAATCCGTTTAATTAAATACTTCATTCCAGCTTATTCATACCAGCAAGTAAATACTTGATGCGCTTACAATTCCCATCGCATCGGGTTGACTGAGTTTCTTTCTTGTGAGTCACATTCGCGCAACCCTTGCCGACTTTTGACGGGCACATCTGTTTAAATACTGTGACTGCATTTGCTATCGTTTCTTCTCTCTGTATTCGAATAGCCTCTGTTGCGACTGTTCGAATCAGGCCACGCGAATGAACCCGTTCCGTTGTGGTCTGTTGAATGTAATGTTCTGCTTTATTCATGCTTTGTCATTTTAGGTTTATACTTCCAGCCGTTCAACTCGTATACGCGTTTCCGGGCTTCTTCTCGGTCGATGTAAAGCGGTTCGTTACGAACGGGACTTGATGTTTGTATTTTCCCATCTGAATAATCACAGACGCATATTCTGTAATTTCGTCCATGTATAGAATATGAATATTCTCCTACTTTCATGTTTGATTCCTTTCTGTAATGATTAAGAATTTAACTTTTCATATCTAAATCCAAAACACCATCTCATCATTCTGCGTTGCAGCCAATTCATGGGTTTAAAAACGGGGATAACTGATTTGGTGTATTCATGTACTAATTGAGCGACAGCCTTTGGTTGCTCAAAGAAAAAGTGTGTCTGTTTTTCGTTCATATTTTTATTGATTTGATTAAAATGGCACGCTTCCAAAGAGAAGCCTAAATAGTCACATTAAAAATTTATTGTGAGAAATGGAAAGCATGTCCAGATTTTTGTTACATTTGCTATGTCGCATTTAAAATTTTAATATTATGACTAAATTTAAATTTAGAAATTTCAAAACAGGATTCCATTCACCTACCGAAGATCAAATTGTACTCCATGCAATTTGTAATTTACTCCATAAAGAATATCAACCGATAACACAAGGAGTAAGTGCTTTTGATATTTCGTCGAGAATCTGTAAGATTCTTGCTGAATACGAGGTAAAAGTTTGCCCTACAAATGATTTAGGGACTTGTTCCTGTATTCTACAAGACTTGATTGATCTTCTTGGTGAACGTGACATACTTTCCAATCTACAGATTGAGTCTGAATGTTTGAAGGTTGCTAATGAATATTCGCAAGATTGCATTCCGCCAATGAATTTAAATCTATAATAAATTCAGTTTTGAGTTTATAGGCAAGCGAAGATACTCTTTGCTTCGCTTGCCTGTTTCGCTTTAAACCTTGTCAATCTTCTCTTTAAGCATTCAAGGTAACTGTTTTTATAATGACAGTTTCTTTTCTCCCCATTTTTGTACTGTTTTTGAATTCTCCACTTCATCCCCTCTCTTTGGTTTCCGAACTGGGATGCGTAGTTCTTTTTCAGTGAACTTGCTCGACATATACCGTTCTGCATCCGGCCAGTTTGTAAAGCATAAATCCGGATCAGTATAAAGCCTTAGAAGTGTCTCGTTCAGCTTGTCGAGTGCCCCGAATCCGCTTGAATTGATCTTTTCGTCTGTTTTAAACTTGCTGTTTAAGCGTTCGTAATTCTCTGTAACGAATCGGTCGATATACCTCCGGTTCTGTTCGTTCACGGGCTTATGATGTTCCGGAACGTCTTGCAAATAATTTGCGTTGATTGGTTTCTTAATCATTATTTAAAATTTAAATCGTAGTTGTCCGTTCTTCTCGTCTTTCACGTGTTGCGGCAATGCCCGTTTCGGCTTTGAGTAGTTGAACTGCCTCTCAGCCTGAGCAAAGTCGCTGAACATTTCCGTAATTTCGTCCGGTATGGGATCGTCATTTTCTTCGTGTTCCGGATCGGCGACTCTCAGAAATGCACCTACCAGATATTGCATGATTTCGTAGATACTTTTGAATTTGTATTTAGCTCTGATAGCGTCGAGCCGCTTCCAGTCATCGAGGTCTATGCGAACTACTGACTTTTTAAAGTCACCTGCTGGATTCTTATTTCTTTTTATCGGTGTCATCGTCTGCTGCTGCCTCCTAATTCGATCACATTAAACATTTCATTAATTCTATCAGCGATATAAGCGCCGTATTTAAGTTGCAAATCTTTTATTGATAGATTTGTTGTTGCATGCGTTAAGGCTTCTTTCCTGAGCTCGTATCGGCACTGAAAGATATATTGCATTACATTCAACTCTGTACCGAAGTATTTTGCTGGAATGGGTTCACGCCCTAATTCATCAAAGCACATCATGCGCGGACTGCCATTGTTGTACGTGTACAATTCCAGTGCATCTTTGCCTCGCATAGAAAAGCTATTTGCAATGAATGAAGCAGAATCAATACGGAAACCTCCCATCGGATAACCGCCTTTATCCTGTCCGCTTACAAAGTATCTGTATCGGTTCATTATCTGCATAATGGTAGATTTTCCGGTTCCGACCGGGCCACAAAGCAAAATACCTTTTTCCGGGTCCAGTTTCGATCTGTCCTTTTCCATGTACAGAAATATTTGATTCATCACATTTCGGTTTGATTCGTCTATTTGAAAATTGCTGCATACAAAGCGGCAACACTCTTTAAACCATTCTGCCCGGTCCTTTGCGGGCACAGGGTCAGATGTCGGTCTTCCGAATGATAATAGTTGCTTGATCGACATCATTTGTTTGCTCCTTGTTTCCATTTCTACAATTATTTTTAAGTTCAAAAAGCCCTGCCCAGTTGTTGGCGATAGACTGATTAACGATTTCATTTGCTACATTCGCATCATTTCCGCTTAGTTTGACTAACTTGTCATAGCACGCCTTAACAGACCGATCAGATTTATATTTTTCTCTTCGTTCTTTTTTGTATTCCAGCCACAACAGAAAGACATCTAAAAACTCAAAAGAGACAAAAGAAAGCTCATCGAGAGATAGAGAGAGTTCTTTTAGTTTAGTTTCTGTTTTAGTTTTAATATAGTCTGGCGCATCGGCTGGCTGATTGGTTCCCATATTGGTTGGCGCATCGGCTGGCGTATCTCCTTTCTTTTCGACTGGCTTTTTGGTTGGCACATCTACCGTATTTTTTCCGGTAGTCGGCTTTTTCTTTGGCGATTCATCTTTGAACTTTTTAGAGAAAGAATATAAACCGACTACTCTTCTGCTTTTACCCGATTTATAATAAACCAGCCCTGCATTAATTAGAGATAACCGTGCCCGAACTAAAGTTTTCTCGTCGATATTGAGGGAACAGCATAGTTCAATGTTTGAGCAACTGAAAACGTCCTCCCAGCCCTCGCTGTTACAAACTGCAACTAATTCATAAAATAGTGCTTGTTCGGTAGCGGTAAGCCTGTTACGTCTGCGTGCTCTTCGCATTTGTTCCATTAACGTATATCCATCCATATTATCGAGAAACATAATAACTGCACGGCCTTACGCCTACCGATCTAAAGACACTCAGAGCGGAGCAGTAACACATATAATTCTTTTCTTCACCTCCATACTTACACCTTCGGCAGTCCGGTTTACTTTGTGGTTGAATGATTTTCTTTGCCATGATTAAACCTCCTTTATTCTGATACCATGTATGCTAAGCATCAGTTTTCTTTTGATTATATACTCTTTCGTTTTCATCCCTTTCGCATCTTCCACCACTAATTCGCCATCACGATAATAAACGAAGTCGGCATAGTAGGACAGGGACTTTTCCAATAGCTTTCTTTTCTGCAACATCTTCCGGACTCCCTTCACTTCATAATACTCGTATTGTGCCGGAATAAGCTCGTATTTACACTGCTCTTGCAGATCAGAGATAATCCCCTTTTTCTCGAGCAGTTTCAGTTCTTGCGCCCGTCTATACTCGCGAATAGAGTCGTATCCTTTGTACTTAGTATTGTTGTATTTTGCCATCTTGATAATATTTGTTAGTAGTGGAGCGAGGCGGAATCGAACCGCCTATACTGCTGTCTTTACTGCGCGCCGCTGCTCTATCCTTTAAGCTACGCTCCGTTAACCGGGACTTTCACCCGGTTTGTTGTTACTTATCCTTTGAACGATATGGGTAGACATCCATAATTGCAGTTTCTTTCAATGCAATAGATTGATATTCCGCCATGGTATTTTTCATACCTTCATCTACTTTCTTCATAGCATCGCGGAGATCGGCGGCCTGTACAAGTACATTCGTATAGGTTCGTTTCTCCTTTGCGGTCTTTTCATCCAGCACAACGAAAGCAAGTCGTCCGGCATACCATTTATCGGCCGCTTCTTCATCAGATGGAAAGAGTTCGCTATAATTGGCGCGTTTTATATCGGTAACGGTAAATTCGCCAGTGATAAACGGTGTCGTTTCTTCGATAATACGTGCTTCCGCTTCGGTGAAGCTGAGTGCATCGACTAAATAGGGTTCAGTAACTTTTTTGTTAACTCCGTCTGAGTCTATTTTCTCGTAACGGATTTTGCATAAAAACCAAGTGTGCATCATAATTGTATATTTTAAAATGTTATGTTAATGTGTTGTGACAGTACTTGCTAATTTCAATTTCTTTAATTGCTTTTTTAGCCTTGTTATTTGATTTTGTACCGGGACATTGCCTTTTGCTTTCGGTTTTAATGTTTCAATTTCAGCCTTTATCGCTAAAACTTCCTTAGCCTTGTCGATACATTCCGGAAAATCCCGACCACTCCGTAATGATTCGTCTATCATTTCATTTGCCAGTCGTACCCGGTCATACAACTTCTGTATGTTTTCAGTGTGATCACTCCGGTGCATTTCAAGCAGACGCCCGTCATTTACATAGCCATCATAGATGACATAATATAGGGTATCTATATCCGGGCGACCGAGGAAATGCCCGAGAAACTGCCAATAGTATTCATCTTTGTCGTTAATTTCCTGTAGCAGTTGTAGTGACTCGATCTTTCCTTGTGACATCGGGCACTTAATCTCAACCAGTGCCGATACTTTTCCATCAAAGCCATATACATAGGCATCCGGCGAATCGCCAAAGCCTTCAAACGGCTCATTAAATACGATGTCCTCAAAATCGGTAGTACAGGACTTGATTTCATTTAATAGCTGCGTACGTAGCCATTCCACGGCGAGCGGTTCATTTTCGTGCCCCCAATCGAAGGCTTTTGCAGTTCCGTTTTCGCGGGTTACTCCGGTTCGGCGTTCATAGCGAACAGCAAACATCACATCTAAAGCGGCTTTGCCAAATGGCGTACCTTTGCCGGCTTTCATCAGATCAGGAAGAACGGAGGCTGTAATCAGACCACGCCGTTTTTCTTTCCATTCAAATTCTTTTTGTTCAGCGGATTTCATGTTTCTGTAATTCTTTTATTTGTTCTTTGGTTAGTTTGTACTTAGCGATAACCTGATTTACTGTATAGCCGCCTTTTAAACCGTCTATAATGTTGTTCCAGATTGCAGAGCCGGTTTCAACGGTTGATCTATCATCACCCAGCTTTGGCGCAAATGGTCTGATACGAAGTGCATCTACCATTTCTCCTTTTACATTTACACGAACGGAGCCGACTTGCATAGCCTTATTGATCCATTGCTCAATATCTGGCGTTTTAAACAGTTTCTCCAATGTTTTACAGTTGGTTTTGTTAACTACCATCGGTTTGACATTCTCGTGAAAATATGCGATTAAGCACATATCTTTCTTACCGTTTTCCCCGGTCACTTCTTCGCGCTTCATTTCTCGGATAGTAAGGATTAAATCTTTGCCTTCCGGAAGGCTGTGAGCGCCCAGATATGGGTAATTAAATTGGGTTTTCCAGTGTGTCATAATTGATTTATTTCTTTCTTGATTTGAGCCTTTTCAGGCTACATCGTTAATACTAATTTCTCCTTTCAAAACTCGTTCTACCTGCCTGTCAATAATCTCTTGAAATTCAATTTGGCAGATAAGCGAGCAATCCGGTATAATCTCTTCCACTGGGTCGCCCCGCCATGTCGGTAGTTCATCCAAGAAGATACGCCCATCTTTATCTTTCAGACAGGTAGCTCCAACATCACGCTCAATCTGCGCCATTTGAGCAAACACTTCCGGGAAATCCTTCCGGATTTTATTCCAGTATTCCATACCACCTTTCACGCAACCGATGCAGTTGTTGTTATTGTAGCCCATCTTGTACATAGCAGGGATTTCAATCCCTGCTTTCCAAAGTATCCCCATGACATCCGGCTTCGTAATCTGCTTTTCAATAAGCGGGAACAGTGGTTTTGTGTCTGGGTACTGCTGCTTTAATCGTATAGCTCGGTTAATCTCTTTTGGTTCATAATCGAATCCCCAAACTTGACCGTCCCAAGAACCAAGTTCCTTTTCCAACTTGTACCGGACTTTCTTTTTAAGTTCAAGAGTACAAGCAGCACCATGCGCACCATTGATAAAACCTTTCCGTAGGACATCAGCTACGCAAGTGTATTTGTCGCTTCGGATAATGTGAATAGGCTGATCGTACCATCTTTCACAATCAGATAGAAAACGAGCGTTGTCCGGATGCCCGGAGCCAGTTTCAATATAATAGAGCTGCACGTCATCGTATAGACTAAGTGCAATCTTACAAGCGACTGCGGATGTTACACCGCAAGAAAACCATGCTATTATCATAATTATTTGTATATTTGCGACATAAACCCATTAATATTTTAATTTATGAGCGACATTAATATTTTACTTAGAAATAGAGAATCTATAAAATTGCAAATTCAAGCGTTAGAGTCTAAAAAGAACTCGGGAAAAGAGATAACAGGTTACGAACAAGCTATGCTCGAAGATATGTATTACCAATTATCAGTAATAGAGAAGCAATTGGCTAATTATCGATAATAATATTTTCATCAAATGACTCATATCTGATTTGTTATACGTTAATGCCTTGCTTCTTATAGTACTGGGAAATCTTCTCTTTTTGCTCTTCGATTTTCAGATCGAGTTTAGCAACACGATTAACGAGCCTTTCCCGTCTGGTTTCAAGCTCTTTCAGTTTGGCAGCTTGTTTTGTAATTAGTCTCATTCTTCCTCCTCCTGTAGATATAGTTTCATACCTGTACTGTTTTGAGTCTAAACTGTTATTAGTCAATCCTTTCAAGCCAATCACTAACGCATTTTTCCGCATCTACATAGTTGGCAAACGTTCTTTTTTCAACAGTCACACAGTATCGCATTAATTCACCGCGAATAATCCCTGCGTCATCTTTCCAAACATTTATAGCTCCGTTATCTCCAGCAGAAGTACAGGCATATCCAAGTTCAAGAGTTGCCTCTATGTCGTTTACATCCTTGAACCAATACGCATCTATTTTCTCTCTCTTTACACCCGGAAGTCCATCTAATCGACAGATAGGCTTTTCTTTCTTTATTACTATATTCTTATTCATTTCTGTATTGTTTTTATTCAAACTCTATCGTTTCATCTCCCTGATAGTACTCCGCGAAGCAGCCCGGACATACCGTTATCATTTTCGTACCGTGTCGGCCGTTCTGCACCGCTTCAACTTCGACTTCAATACCTTCGCCCGTTTCTATTTCGGTTCCGCAATCTTCGCAATGAACATGATCGGCCGGGCATTCGCCCAGAACGGAACAGAGGCGGCAATTACCGATACAATTCAGATTTTCTCTTTTCATTTCTCCGTTGATTTACTTCGTTACATACTATCACATACAGTACCGTTACAATTACGGCCAGAAGTGCGATGATTAATTTGCCCGGTTCCGGTTCGCCTTCTGCAAGCAAACAGGCGAGAAACATGCCGATTAGGGCGAAAGGGGACTGTTTAGGAGTTAACATACTGAGGCGTATTTAGTGGTTAGCACTGTGTGTCTTAAAACGTCGGCTGCATTACACTCCCATCGTCCGTTTTGCGCTGGTGTAGTTTTAAGTGCCCTGATTTTGTTTTGAGCAACAAGCCTTTCAAGTCTCCTTTGCCCACCTACAAGTTTTTGAGCGGTGCGTTTGCTAAATGTTACGTCTTTAGCTGCTTGCAATATTTCTTGATACCTGTCTAACATAACTCTATTATTTATTGCGTTTCACAAATAGTTTATCGTCTTCAATCCAAGTCGTAAACACTTTGCCTTCATCCGTTTTAATGTCTGATGCTGTAGTTCTTACTGACTTTCTTCGATCTTTAGGGAAGGCTACTTTTGCTCCGATCTCCATTTCAAGAAGAGTCGGCTTAATTGGTGTTGATGTTTCCATTGTTTTACTTATTATTTGTTTTTACTATTTTGTGTAATTGAATTTGGCCATGTATTTTTCAGCGCCCTTCATCGATTTGAATGTTTTACTTGAAGATGCTGTTACTGCGATGTAGCTAAGATTGCCATTGTATTCATTTACCATGATTGCACCAGTTAATTCGCTATTTACTCTTTTATAGTCAATGATTGCTTTCATAATTCTATCTATTTAATTTGTTATTTCTTGATTGATTGATTAACTTTGATGCGACAAAGATATATGCAATTGCGTAAACTTTAAAATTTAAACGCATTAATTTTATGCAATTGAAGCAATTTAGATTGTTTCTAAATAATTATGTGCTATGACTACAATAAATGAAAGAATACAAATAGTTGTAAATGAGCTTTTTGATGGTAATAGATCAGAGCTTTGTAGAAAATCGGGAGTACCGATAGGTACAATGTCTTCAATATTAGGAGAAAGGCAAAGTAGTCCGAATATTGATATTCTGCAATTAATATATTCTGCAATTGCAGAATTTCCAGTTTCTGTAGAATGGTTTTTTACAGGAAAAGGAGATATGAAACGCAAAGGTGATGTTACTAAATATGTTGAAGAAACACGTCCAAGAATCCCATATACAGCCGCGGCGGGGGCTATTTCTATAGCAATGGAAGGAGTTACAAAGAGCCAATGCGAACAAATTCCTTTGGTAAAAGCATTCCCTAAATACGATTTTACCATTCAAGTACAAGGCGACAGTATGACACCTGCATATAATTCTGGCGATGAAGTCGCTTGCCTGTTTATTAAAAATTCAAACTTTATACAATGGGGGCGGGTTCATGTGTTGGATACGGCGCAAGGGATCGTTATAAAAAGAATTTATGATGCCGATGATGCGATATTATGTGTTTCGGAGTTTTCTGAAAAGTATCCTGAATTTAAGATACCTAAAAGTGAAATATACTCTGTTAGTTTGGTTGTCGGACAGTTGAGATTGTAAGAGTTGTGTCTAAACATGAAATATGCAATGAAAAAAAATGTAATGGTATTATTATTGTTGATTTATCCTGTAATATGCTTTGCACAAGACGATATTAAATTGGGATTATATCTTCGAGGAAAGGCAGGGGAGATAAGCATGATTCCTCCTTCGGCGTTTGCAGATGGAAAGAATAATTTAGACCTGATTGGGTGGGAAAAACCAAGTATATCCTTAAGCCTTAGGAGTACTGAATCTAAAACGGTCACAGATAATCAGAGGCCAGAGTTTTTCTTTTTTTTTATAGATGAAACCAAAGATCGGATGTTGAATGCGAAGGAAGTTGGAATGATGATAAGAAATTATCCTTTTATATATGGCATTACGCCTAATGATTTTATACTTGTTCGTTTGTTTAGAACAAATAAAAACAGGGCATTAAGATTGGAAAAAGAAAAGGTACTTTCAGGGAGTAGATACAGAGCCTTTAATGTTGATACAATACCGTTTACTGCAATACCAATGCAAAATAATGCGTTTAAAGTCATAGTTGACTCTGATATACCTTACGGGGAGTATGGCTTTCTGTATAAAGGAGATGTTCCTTATGAAAGAATCATATATGACTTTTGTATTAATCGGAAATAAACACTATTAATCCCAGAATCAATTAATTGAAACGCTGATTTTAACTGTCGGTTTTGCACCCGATTTGATATATTGAAAAATCATATTAGACAAATCAAATAATGAAATTGATTCAGATATACGTCCAAATTCGTTTAGCGGTTTCTTATTGATTGAAATTAAAACAGCTTGCTCTAAACAAAATTTTCTTAGTTCTTCATCGGTCATAATATTGCTTTTATTATTATGCCGGAGATAGTTCAAAAAGGTAGCGCTAATTATATATAAAACGATATGAAACAAAAATAATATTAACCCGACACACTATCAGAGTGTCTATAAGAGTGTCACCAAAATAATAGTGAAAACGAGACAAGAAACTAACACGTTATAAATCAACGATGTTAGTTCTAAATCCTCAGCCGAAAAGCGTTTTTTCGTAACGCGTAGGTCGCCAGTTCAAGTCTGGCTAGCGGCTCTTTTATAAGAGATATAAAAGGGTCATCATATATAGGGCAGTTTACAAAGCTATAAAAAAGTGAAACCGAACACATCTAAATCATTGGAAGCGTCTGATGGGGTGTCACAAAAGTATAGCTTATGGCAATATTATCCTTTACTATTCTAAAGGCAAAACCAACAGCAGGAAATATTTTCCTATCTTGTTGTGTATCTCAACAAAAAAACATCCATCCTATGTATTCATTTTTAATAACTTTATATGCAATCGTATAGAGTAACTTCCAGTAGAAGAATGGAAAAGTTATGCCCAAATGAACAAAGATACATTAAAAGTATTCGAAACAGCCGAAGGCAATTTATCCATGACTATAATGAATCCTATTACTATAGAGCATTTTGACAAATAGATGAAAGCAAACGGCTATAGCGATGCAGGGTATCGGATCCGCCTATATCCTATTAAAGCAGGAATAAACGAAGCTATCAAAAACGGACTACTCTGATGTGAGATACAGCCATTTGCTCATACAACACTTCCGACATCTGACAGAAAGAAAATAGATCTGAGCGTAGAAAGTGCCAGAAAAAGAATCAATAACGACGTAACACACAGTAAAAGCCTATCGTCAGCAAACGATTTTCCAAAGATTCCTGAAAAGCATCAATCGAAAAGTTCACTGGTAACCAAAACATTACCAATATTACTATTACATAAAAACATTTTGTGCTCAATGGCATCAAGAACATTTCCTCCCTTGTTCTTGTTCTTTAGTTTAAGGATAATTATGTCCGCATTAAAAAAAAATAGAAAAAGATGAAGCAAAAGCAGTTTTACTTTATTTATGTTTTCCTTCTGTCAATGACTTTCTTGGGTGCATGTTCCAAAGACTCTCCAAACGAATTAATTCCTAATACAATAGTAAAAATCGAGATTGATAAACTACCTGGAAAAAGAATATATTTCATAGGAGAAGAATTGGATGTATCCGATATGACATTGAAAGTATTTTATTCAAACGAAACGTCTGAAATAGTTCCTGTAAAAAAAGACGAAGTCACTGGATTCAACAGTACGGTACCCGAAAACGATCAGATTTTAGAGGTACACAAAGGCAGTTTTACCGTTACTTTTAAAATACAAGTGCTGATTAATGATATTCAAGCGATTTCAATTAAGACTTTACCTTCAAAAACCGTATATACATTGGGAGAGCCTCTCTCCCTCAGTAATATGGTACTTGAAATAAACTATGCCGATGGTACGATAAAAGAAAATTCAGCTCCATCTGCTGATTGGGTACAGGGTTTCAATTCTTCCGTACCGGCACAACTTCAAATAGTGACACTTGAATTGGATGGTAAACAAGTATCTTTTGATGTGCAAATATTACCTGTAAAAGTAGACGGAGATAAAGTTGTAAGTGTCATTGATTCCGACTTTACATCAATAACCTTCCCGGATGGTATTCGCACAATAGGATCAAAGGCCTTTGAAAATAAGAATATCAAAGCGAGTGAACTTCTGTTCCCTGCCTCTTTGAGTACGATTGAACAGGCAGCATTTGCTTATTGCAGAAATCTGAAAATCGTCGATTTAAGCCACACATCGATTAAGGAATTGCCGGAAGAGGCCTTTTTATTTTCCGGAATAAAAAAAATAGCACTACCTGCTTCTTTGGAAATTGTTGGAAAGGAGGCATTTTACGGGTGTACTGATCTGAATGTTATCGACATAAGCCATACTTCCGTCAAAGAACTACAGAACGGAGCTTTCGGGAAATCCGGTATATCTTCTATATCTTTGCCTTCCACTTTTAAGATTGTAGGTGCATCGGCTTTCATAGAGACAAAGAACTTGAAAGAATTGACTCTGCCCGAAGGAAGTGAAGTGATTGACCTGGAGGCTTTTTCCGGCAGTTCCATTCAGAAAGTAACCCTTCCGAATACTATTTACCACATTGACCGCTCTTTCTACAACTGTCCCGAACTTACTACCATCGAAACTTACGGAACCCGGACAACACCTTCGCCTGTTGACAGGACGGCAGCAATAGTGAGCGAATGTTTTAACCATTCTCCTAAACTCACTGTTCTTAAAATTCCCGCAAGCATAGTTAAAATAGGAATAAGTGCTCTGAACAAGTGTCAAGTAAAAACTCTTATTTTACCCGCAAGTGTGAAGGCATTAGACTTCAATGCTTTCGGAAATGCTGTTTCGATGGACGAAATTTCATTAATGTCGCCTACGATGGTTACTGCCGACTATTACCCCGTACCGCCAGGAATTCAAAAGATAAGAGTTCCCCAAAACCTTGTCGAAACATACAAGCAGAACAAAGCCTGGAAGCCATTCGCTGAAAAAATCGTTGCCCTTTGAGGTCTGTTTAAATTTCGCTTGAAGCTGTTTTGAGATTTGTTTTCGAAGATATTTTCCCGTTTTGTGAGGAGTATAGCGGGTTATGTGACGAATAAAAACGAGGGAATAAATCGAAAAGGAACTCAAAACAGATCGATAAAACCTATATAAAAGTTTATTCAAAAAAGTTCAAACAGAGTCTTAATATCCGCTAATGCATAAACCGTCTGCGTAAAAGTTTTACAAAGGCGGTATCATTTGCAGGCAGATAACTATATTCTATTAGTTCCTCGTTTTATGCTATACTTCCATATAATCAAATTCATTCATATATCTTCCCGCTCCTTTCATGAGCTTGAATATTCTTATTTGAAATAACTGTCGCTACAATATAACCCAATATACCCTCGAATGTGTCAACCCCGGTTAGTTCATTATTTGCTTTTTTGTAATCAATGGCCGCTTTCATAATTCTACCTGTTTAATTTGTTACTTCTTGATCGATTGATTAATTTTGATGCGACAAAAATCATCCCCAATAGTTATTCTGAGAGTGTCAACAATGACTCGCTCAATATATTATTCGAAACGCCCGGCTTTAAATTTTCAATATCATGAAAAATAAGCGAAAAAGACCATCTAAAAAACAACACCACAATTCGTTTAAGAGCTTTTGGATAATAGCTCTATTTGCGATTTTACCATTAATCTACGGAGTCTATCTCTGCACACCGGAAATTCAAGCTGTATTCTTTCAGGCAACCAAAGTATCAAGACTGAATGTTGCACGTCCCAATTATTCTCACGATGAAAATCTGAAGATTCCAGTTTCCCAATTCCCATTAACAGAGCAGATAATTCATCACAAAGGTTATACTGTGTCTTATAATAAGGATAAAAAGATCCCCAATTGGGTAGCTTACGAACTCACCAAGCAAAAGACACAAGGGAATATAAAAAGAAACGAACGATTCATCGCCGATCCTGTCGTGAAAGGAGGTATGGCAAACAATTCTGATTATTCCCGTTCCGGATTTGACAAAGGTCATATGGCACCTGCTGCCGACATGAAATGGAGTAATGAAGCCATGAAAGAATCCTTTTATTTCAGCAATGTATGTCCGCAACATCCCGAACTTAACCGTCGGAAATGGAAAACACTGGAGGACAAGGTCCGCGAATGGGCTGTAGCCGATAGTGCAATCCTTATTATTTGCGGCCCGGTCACGAATAAAAAATCTCCGGTAATCGGCAAAAACCGGGTGACTGTTCCATCAAAGTTCTTTAAGGTCATTCTCTCTCTTCACGGTTCCACTCCCAAAGCTATCGGATTTATTTTTAAGAATGAACGCGCAATAGCACCTTTACGAAATTATGCCGTCTCTATTGACAGCATTGAACAACTCACCGGACTGGATTTCTTTTCTTCACTCCCCGATTCTTTAGAAAATGAAATAGAAAGTCGGATAGATACCACCTTATGGAGCATCTAAACCCAAACACATCAATTGAAAGATAAGAATTGAAAAAAACAACAGTCCCCAAAAGCAAATAATAACTAAACAGATAGAAAACATTTATTATCCAAGAGCAATCATCATTGAAATCTTCTTAACTTTGGCACGATTTTATAACCATTAGATATTCTATATGAATAAGAAAAGAAAGAAAATATTTCTCAGCATACTGGCTACTTTTTTCTTCATTTGTATCGCCGGTGCAGGAACAGTCTATTACTACCTATTTTACCCCCAGTTTCATCCAAGTAAGACAACTTATATCTATATAGACCGCGATGATACTACAGACTCCATCTTCAATAAAATAAGAAAGCAAGGAAACCCTCATAGCTTTAATGGCTTCAAATGGATGTCCCATTTCCGTGAATATAGTAAAAATATCCATACCGGACGTTACGCCATAAAACCCGGAGATAACACTTATCAATTATACAGTAGATTATCAAGAGGCTATCAAACTCCTGTCAACCTGACAATTGGAAGTGTCCGAACACTTGACAGATTAGTCCGCAGCGTAGGGAAACAGTTAATGATAGATTCCGCTGAAATTGCCATGGCACTATACGACTCTATTTTTCTGGAAAAAATGGGATACACAGAAGCCACCATCCCCTGCTTATTTATTCCCGAAACATATCAGGTATATTGGGATGTCAGTGCAGCAGACTTTTTAGCCCGAATGAAGAAAGAGCATGATAAATTTTGGAACAAAGACCGACTCTCAAAGGCCCAAGCAATAGGGATGACTCCTGAAGAAGTTTGCACGCTGGCCTCCATCGTAGAAGAAGAAACCAACAACAATGCAGAAAAGCCTATGGTTGCAGGATTGTACATCAACCGATTACATGCCGGCATGCCCCTGCAAGCCGACCCGACTATCAAATTCGCACTACAAGATTTCGGGTTACGCAGAATCACCAATCAACACTTAGACGTACAGTCTCCCTATAACACTTACCTGAATGCGGGACTGCCTCCGGGCCCTATCCGGATACCATCACCCAAGGGGCTGGACAGTGTCTTGAATTATGTAAAGCATAACTATATCTATATGTGCGCAAAAGAAGATTTCTCCGGTACGCATAATTTTGCCTCCAACTATGCAGATCATATGGTTAATGCAAGAAAATACTGGAAAGCGCTGAATGAAAGAAAGATTTTTAAGTAATCCCGTGATAAAATGATCTTAAAAATGTATCTTTGCCCGATATTATAACAAAATACGTGATTAACACCAAAAGAAAATAAGATATGAGCAAACAACTCTTACTTGGCGACGAAGCCATTGCGCAAGCAGCATTGGATGCCGGACTTTCAGGCGTTTACGCTTATCCCGGCACTCCATCTACAGAAATTACCGAATATATTCAAATGGCTCCTATTACGAGCGAGCGTAACATACACAACCGTTGGTGTGCCAACGAAAAGACGGCAATGGAAGCTGCCTTAGGTATGTCTTTTGTTGGCAAACGTGCATTAGTCTGCATGAAACATGTAGGAATGAACGTAGCCGCCGACTGTTTTATCAATTCGGCCATCACAGGTGTAAAAGGCGGACTAATTGTAGTAGCAGCAGATGACCCCAGCATGCATTCATCGCAAAACGAACAGGATAGCCGTTTTTATGGCGATTTCTCTTTGATCCCGATGTACGAACCGAGCAACCAGCAGGAAGCTTATGACATGGTGTACAACGGTTTTGAGTTTTCTGAAAAGATAGGTGAACCGATACTAATGCGTATGGTGACACGTCTGGCTCACTCTCGTTCAGGTGTAGAAAACAAAGCACAAAAGCCACAAAACGAAATTTCGTTCAGCGAAGACCCGCGCCAATTTATCCTGCTCCCGGGCAACGCACGCAAACGTTATAAAGTACTACTCACACGCCAGGAAGAATTCATCAAAGCATCAGAAGAGTCACCATATAACAGATACATCGATGGCCCCAACAAGAAAACTGGTATTGTAGCTTGTGGAATCGGTTACAATTATCTAATGGAGAATTATCCGGAAGGTTGCGAATATCCGGTATTAAAAGTTGGACAATATCCGCTTCCCAAGAAACAATTGATGCAATTAATCGACGCTTGCGACGAAATCCTTGTTTTAGAAGACGGACAACCATTTGTTGAAAAACAATTGAAAGGATATCTGGGTATCGGATTAAAAGTAAAAGGCCGTCTTGACGGTACATTATCACAAGACGGTGAATTGAATCCGGACACGGTTGCACGTGCGCTCGGCAAAGAGAACAGCTCGGAATTCAATGTTCCGAATATTGTAGAAATGCGTCCGCCGGCATTGTGTGAAGGGTGCGGCCACAGAGACATGTATATTACACTGACTCAAGTGCTAAAAGAAGAATACCCCACTCACAAAGTTTTCAGCGATATCGGTTGCTATACTTTAGGAGCAAACGCCCCATTCAACGCAATCAATTCATGTGTGGACATGGGAGCCTCTATTACCATGGCCAAGGGTGCCTCCGATGGAGGACTCCATCCTGCTGTTGCCGTAATCGGAGACTCAACTTTTACTCATTCGGGCATGACCGGATTATTGGACTGTGTCAACGAAAATGCCAATGTTACCATCGTCATTTCGGACAACGAAACAACAGCAATGACCGGTGGACAAGATTCTGCCGGCACAGGTCGCCTTGAAGCCATTTGCGCCGGATTAGGTGTAGATCCGGCTCACATTCGCGTAGTAGTTCCATTGAAAAAGAACTATGAAGAAATGAAGCAAATCATACGCGAAGAAATTAATTATAAGGGAGTATCCGTTATCATCCCGCGCAGAGAGTGTATACAAACATTAGCACGTAAAAAAAGAAGTAAGTAAGCCATGAAAAAAGATATCATATTATCAGGTGTAGGCGGACAAGGCATCCTGTCTATCGCCACAGTAATCGGAAAGGCCGCTCTTAAAGATGGTCTGTATATGAAACAGGCAGAAGTACACGGCATGAGCCAGAGAGGTGGAGATGTACAGTCAAATCTCCGAATAAGCGATCAGCCCATTGCTTCCGACTTGATTCCTTCGGGTAAATGCGATTTAATCATTTCACTCGAACCCATGGAAGGACTCAGATATCTGCCCTACCTCGGTCATGAGGGTTGGTTGGTCACGAATGAAACTCCGTTCGTTAATATCCCCAATTATCCGGCTGAATCAGATGTTATGGCAGAAATTAATAAACTGCCACACAAAGTCGTATTGAACGTAGATAAAGTAGCTAAAGAATTAGGGTCTACACGAGTTGCCAACATCGTTCTATTGGGTGCCACTATCCCGTTTTTAGGCATTGATTATGAAAAGATACAAGATAGTATCCGTGAAATATTCCAGCGGAAAGGCGATGCAATAGTCGAATTGAATTTAAAAGCTTTGGCTGCCGGAAAAGAGATCGCAGAAAAAACGATGAAATAACCAGAGATAATTGAATATGGGAAAAGGTGATAATGTGATTGAAACAATCGTCGCATTATCACCTTGATATATTATCCCCCCTATCTAAATAAATATCAGAAGCCATGAATACAAAATATTGGGAAGAAGAGATAGAGACCATGAGTCGCAAGAAGCTACAGGAATTACAACTCCAACGGCTTAAAAAAACAATAAATATAGCAGCCAATGCCCCTTATTATAAGAAAGTATTTCAAGAGCATGGCATTACTCCGGAGAGTATCCAGTCTCTAGACGACATCCGTAAATTGCCTTTTACCACAAAGGCGGATATGCGGGCAAATTATCCTTTCGGACTTGTTGCAGGAAATATGAAAGAAGACGGAGTACGCATCCACTCTTCAAGCGGAACAACGGGAACACCGACAGTCATTGTCCATTCGCAGCATGACTTAGATTCATGGGCCAATCTGGTTGCGCGATGCTTATATTGTGTAGGTATACGTAATACGGATGTTTTTCAAAACAGTTCAGGTTATGGTATGTTTACCGGCGGACTGGGATTCCAATACGGAGCCGAACGACTGGGAGCATTGACCGTACCCGCTGCTGCCGGCAACAGTAAGCGTCAGATCAAGTTTATCACCGACTTTAAGACAACAGCTCTGCATGCGATCCCCAGCTACGCCATTCGCCTGGCCGAAGTTTTTCAGGAGGAAGGTATCGATCCGCGCAGTACCACCCTTAAAACGCTCGTAATCGGTGCTGAACCGCATACAGACGAACAGCGGAAAAAGATCGAACGCATGCTTGGCGTGAAAGCATACAATAGCTTTGGCATGACTGAGATGAATGGTCCGGGTGTTGCATTTGAATGTACCGAGCAGAATGGCATGCATTTTTGGGAAGATTGCTATTATGTGGAAATCATTAATCCCGAGACAGGTGAACCTGTACCCGAAGGAGAAATCGGTGAACTTGTACTCACTACTCTTGATCGTGAAATGATGCCATTGATACGCTATCGCACACGTGACCTTACCCGCATTTTACCGGGAAACTGTCCTTGTGGCCGTACCCATATCCGGATAGACCGTATTAAAGGCCGTAGCGATGATATGTTCATTATCAAGGGAGTAAATATATTCCCCATGCAAGTAGAAAAGATATTGGTACAATTCCCCGAACTAGGAAGCAATTATCTCATTACGCTCGAAACTGTGAACAATCAAGACGAGATGATTGTAGAAGTAGAACTGAGTGATCTTTCTACCGACAATTATATCGAACTGGAAAAGATACGCAAAGACATTACCCGCCAGCTAAAAGACGAGATACTTGTTACGCCTAAACTCAAGTTGGTAAAAAAAGGCTCTTTACCTCAGAGCGAAGGCAAAGCTGTCAGAGTAAAAGATCTGAGAAACAATAAATAATCATTCAATGAACCTAAATATACCAATGTACACCATTCATAAATACATTGGTATATTGGGCACATTAAATTTATCATTATAAATCATGCAATTATTAAAAAAAAGAATCCTACAGGACGGAAAATGTTATGAGGGGGGAATTCTCAAAGTAGACAGTTTCATCAACCACCAGATGGACCCAGTGCTAATGAAGTCAATTGGCGTAGAATTCGTACGTCTCTTTGCAGGGACAAACGTCAATAAGATCATGACCATTGAAGCCAGCGGAATAGCTCCGGCCATAATGACGGGATATTTAATGGACTTGCCGGTCGTTTTTGCCAAAAAAAAATCGCCCAGAACAATTCAGAATGCGCTAAGTACCACAGTACACTCTTTCACCAAAGACCGTGATTATGAAGTAGTCATCAGTTCCGACTTCCTCACTCCGAAAGACAACGTATTATTCGTCGATGATTTTTTAGCTTATGGAAACGCCGCTTTAGGTGTCATTGATTTGATCAAACAGTCCGGTGCAAATCTGGTTGGAATGGGATTCATCATTGAAAAAGCATTTCAAAATGGGCGTAAAACACTTGAAGAAAGAGGAGTAAGAGTAGAGTCTCTTGCCATCATCGAAGATTTATCCAATTGCCGGATTACAATAAAAGATTAACTATCCTAAGAAACCTTTGTATTTTCTCTAAACAGATCATACAAAGGTTTTTTCACTTATCAATACGCTTATTACTATTGGGCGCCCGCCTCATGTGAAATACTCACATTGGGATTTAAATACTGTCCTTTACGTTTAGTCCTTCTTCCGTACTGCACAGCATGCTTCGGACAAACATGATAACAAGCCAGGCAGGATGTACAATCCATTCCCCACACAGGCCTCCACCCTATCATCACCACGTTCCCAACCGGACATATCCTTTCACAACGTTTACACCCGATACAATCATCAGTGGCGTAAAATGGTTTTGCCGAGGTCATAAAACGATTAAAGAGCGGATTGAGTACTTTGGTTTTAAACCATGGAAAACTTCCCTCATTACAATGAAAACCTATTTTCTTTCCGGTTATCGAATCATTAATCTCTTCTACCCTGCCAACTGCTTCATCCAACTTCTTTTTCTCCAGTTCCTTCTTATCCACATCAAATCCGGGAAGCAAAACATAATTATTAGGCATAGCCACTGAAAAACCGGCATTACACTCCATTCCTTTACGAGACAATGCCCGGCGAAAGAGTTCTTCCGTCAGCCCTGTATCATCTCCGCAGGAACAGACAAAAAAGACGTATTGAGAATGATAATTAGATAAAGTAATCCAATCCAAGAACCGCAATACGCTCAACGGAGGTCCCCATGAATAAACAGGGAAAACAAAACCTACTTTTTCATCATCCGCCAACACAAACTCTTCTATTCCGTCTCTGATGGCATTCGGCATAAAAACAAGCACTTCGTTTTGTGCCTTAGCGATCTGCTCCGCAATCCATTTAGAATTTCCAGTTCCTGAAAAATAGAATATCATAACTATAATGTATATGTATTAAAGAAAACAGCATAAAAAAAGGACGGTAGTCTTTAGATGATTACCGCCCTCTTCCTTTTATTTAAAAAGCCGCACCGATGATGTGATGAAACTCCGAATGACATGATTTGAGTGCCCGTCCTCTTTGTAATCCACCGACTATAAAGTTATCCCGAAGGATGTGGCCCGCCATTGAGAAGCGAAGCTTGTCTCGGTTTTCAGTTTAATTGATGAGTTTCCCGATCCAATCAATGCGGCTAATATTTTACTACAACAAATATAGATAGTTTTTGTGAGATAAACAAGGAAAAGCGAAATTTTGTTTCTTTCTTAGACTATTTTTTGAAATGTAAACTTAGTCTTTAAGACGAAAAATGCCGGATACATTATTGTACCCGGCATTTTCTAAATCTTAAAACTGTTGAAACTTAAGCAACTTTAGCCTTAGCAACCACAGCCTTGAAAGCCTCCGGATGGTTAACAGCTAAGTCAGCCAAAACCTTACGGTTAATTTCAATACCGGCTTTGTGCAGACCACCCATCAGTTTAGAATATGACATTCCTTCCAGACGTGCAGCAGCGTTGATACGCTGTATCCAAAGAGCACGGAAGTTTCTCTTCTTGTTTCTACGGTCACGGAACGCATAAGTCAAACCCTTTTCCCAAGTGTTTTTAGCTACGGTCCATACATTTTTTCTTGCACCAAAGTAACCTCTGGTCAATTTCAAAATTTTCTTTCTTCTTGCTTTTGAAGCAACATGATTTACTGATCTTGGCATAGTTTTCTCTTTTTTGAATGTTAGCGCCGTTACTTCACGTAACGAACTTAAAGCTAAAGCATTCGGTTAATAACTTTAATAATACTTTGTACGCTTTTGATTACTTCATAGCTAAGAGTTCCTTAACCTGGCTTACATTTGTTGTATCAACAGTTGTAGAGTAGCACAGGTTTCTTTTTCTTTTCTTAGACTTTTTAGTCAAAATGTGACTGTGAAAAGCGTGCTTTCTTTTGATTTTACCTGTTCCGGTAAGGGCAAACCTTTTTTTAGAACCGGAGTTAGTCTTCATCTTTGGCATCTTAATTGTTTTTAAATTATTAAATGATATGGCAACGCACTATACCTGCGCGTTACGCATTTTTCTTACTCTTCATTATCTCCAGCCGGTTTTTCAGCTTTTACTGCAGCCGGAGTAGCTGGTTTGGGAGTTGCAGGCTTTTTCGTTGCACTTTCTTTCTTTTTCGGAGAAAGTTGAATGGTCATACGTTTGCCTTCCAACACCGGCAACTGGTCTACTTTTGCATAATCTTCCAGATCATTGGCAAAGCGTAACAAAAGCACCTCACCCTGTTCTTTAAAAAGAATGGAACGACCTTTAAAGAAAACATAAGCTTTCACCTTGTCACCATCTTCCAAAAATCCTTTGGCATGTTTCAACTTAAAGTTATAGTCATGGTCATCTGTTTGCGGACCAAAACGTATCTCTTTTACGTTTACTTTTACCTGCTTAGCCTTTTGTTCTTTTTGACGCTTCTTTAACTGATACAGAAACTTAGAGTAGTCAATAATACGACAAACAGGTGGTTGGGCATTGGGAGAAATCTCCACGAGATCCAGTTCTTTTTCTTCAGCCAATTTTAAAGCCTGAAAAATGGGATATACTTTAGGTTCTACATCATCACCTACAATGCGGACTTCTTTCGCACGGATCTGTTCATTGATCCGGTATTGCGATTTCATGCTGTCATTCTTCATTAAATAACGTTTACTTCCAGTTTGTTTTTTATTGTCTACCAAATTTAATTATGTATTAAAGTAAAAGCTGTCTTTAGAACATTACCAAAATGCTGTGCTTTTACAATTGGGCGCAAAGTTACCATTTATTTATCATATTCTGAACTTCTTCGTTCAAAATTTCACCAAATTCTTCAAATTTCATGGTTCCTTTGTCCCCTTCGCCCTGTCGACGAACAGAAACTTCCCCATTTTCGGCTTCTTTCTCACCGACAATCAGCATATACGGAATACGTTTCATCTCATTGTCGCGTATCTTACGCCCGATTTTTTCATTGCGATCATCTACAATAGCACGAATTTCCTTCATCTTCAGATAAGTTTTCACTTTCTCTGCATATTCGTTGAATTTTTCGCTAATCGGGAGAATTACTACCTGTTCCGGAGTCAACCACAACGGGAATTTACCGGCAGTATGCTCAATCAATACAGCGACAAAGCGTTCCATAGATCCAAACGGAGCACGGTGAATCATTACCGGACGGTGTTTCTGATTATCCGATCCCATATATTCCAGTTCGAAGCGCTCCGGCAAATTATAGTCAACCTGGATAGTACCTAACTGCCAACGGCGACCGATGGCATCTTTCACCATAAAATCCAATTTAGGGCCATAGAAAGCAGCTTCACCATATTCTATCTTTGCCTTCAATCCTTTTTCCTCACATGCTTCAATAATGGCCTGCTCTGCTTTTTCCCAGTTTTCATCACTACCGATATATTTTTCACGATTCACTTTATCGCGTAAAGAAATCTGTGCTTCGAAGTTATCGAAATCCATAGAACGGAACACAATCGAAATAATGTCCATTACACGGAGGAATTCTCCCTTCACCTGATCCGGACGACAGAAAATATGTGCATCATCCTGAGTAAAACTACGCACACGAGTCAACCCGTGAAGCTCACCACTCTGCTCGTACCGACAAACAGTTCCGAATTCGGCAATACGTAAAGGCAAATCCTTATACGAACGCGGGAAATTCTTATAAATTTCACAATGATGAGGACAGTTCATCGGCTTCAGGAAGTACTCTTCACCCTCTTCCGGTGTATGGATGGGCTGGAATGCATCTTTACCATATTTCGCATAATGTCCCGAAGTCACATACAGCAGCTTGTTACCGATAGGCGGAGTAATCACCTCCTGATAGTCATAACGAGTCTGTATACGGCGCAAAAAGTCCTGTAAGCGCAAACGCAAAGCAGTACCTTTCGGCAACCACATAGGCAATCCTTTACCCACCGTATCAGAGAACATGAACAACTGCATCTCCTTACCAATTTTACGATGGTCACGTTTTTTAGCTTCTTCCATTAAAGCCAGATACTCATCCAGCATCTTCTTTTTCGGGAAAGTGATACCATATATACGGGTCAGCATCTTACGATCTTCATGGCCACGCCAGTAAGCTCCTGCCACAGAAGTCAGCTTTATCGCCTTAATAGGAGCGGTTGTCATCAAGTGAGGACCACGGCAAAGATCCGTAAAATCACCTTGTGTATATGTAGTTATATGTCCGTCTTCCAATTCGGAAATCAGCTCACATTTATATGTTTCTCCACGGTCGCCAAACATCTTTAAAGCATCGCCTTTTGCAATATCCCGACGCACGACAGCCTCTTTCTTTGCAACCAACTCAGCCATCTTCGCTTCAATGGCAGGCAGATCAGCCTCTTTGATGACCGCCTCTCCCGGATCAACATCATAGTAGAAACCGTTTTCAATAGCCGGACCGATACCAAACTGAATGCCCGGATACAGTTCCTGTAAAGCTTCAGCCAGCAAGTGGGCACTCGTGTGCCAGAAAGCATGCTTTCCCTGTTCATCTTCCCACTTATAGAGTACTACCGAAGCATCTTCATTGATGGGACGTCCTAAATCATAAATCTCACCGTTCACTCCGCACGCCAGTACGTCTTGCGCCAAACGCGAACTGATACTTTCTGCAATTTGCAGTCCGTTTACTCCTTCGTTATACTCACGAACAGAGCCATCAGGAAATGTTATTTTTATCATAATGTTATGTTATATTTTTCGTTATTGCACGCAAAAATAAGGATTTCTTTTTGAGTTTACTATTTTTTGTCTAAAAAATGTTATTCCGGCACCTCTGTAAATCGTTTCAGAATATTATATGCCGAAACAATACCTAACTCTCCGGCCTTACTTAAGTCAGCTATTCCGTTTTTATTGTTACCCAAGAAAATATGTGTCAATCCACGATTAAAATAAGCTTCCGCAAACTCCTTGTTCAATTCAATAGCTTTATCATAGTCGGCAATCGCCGCACGATAATCTTTCAGCATAGCCAACACATTTGCCCGATTATAATAAGCATAAACAAAATCAGGAGCCAAAGTGATCACATGATCCAAGTCACTTTTCACAATGTCGTAATCCAATGCACTGACCTCCGACTTTTGCGGAGCGGAAATACCCGGCAATGTGGACGGTGTTGCCGAAGCGGCATTAGCTTCTTCCGCTTTTTGATATTCCAATTGCTTGCAACGCACCAAAGAACGCATAAAATAAGCGGGGAAGAAACTGTCATCCAATAAAATGGCTTGAGTCAAGTCCTCAATAGAGCTGGCAAAGTCCTGCACCAGATAAAAGTCGAGAGCACGAGAAAACCGTGTGCGCGCATCTTTGGGATTTTCAACAATAGCCGATGTATGTGTATCGATCAGTGCAAAATGGAACTTTACCTGTTCTTCGGTAAGTGGCGATTCCATATTAGTGATATACAGACGTTTGGGTAAAACACCGGCACGATTTAAATCATCAATGTATTTATAATAATGTACGGCCCGCTTCACATCACTCATCTTTTCGTAGTAAGTGAGAGCGTACATCGGTTCCATTTTAATATTCACATTACGATCCTGTACCCGGCCCCGAATGTCACTCTTATATTTTTGTTCCACCTCAGAATTATCTGCAATAACGATTTTCCGATAATTATTCATATCCTTATCAGACTTTTTACGAGTTTTATTCTCGTCTTTGTTATTACCGTTTTTATTGTCTGCCACCGATTTATCAGCATTGCTTACGCCATTCTGTTTATCGAGTTGCGCTTTCATAACTTTAAATTCATCCATTTCAGCACCTTTGCGGTCGCCAATCTTTCTCCGTGCCTCTGCACGCTGATAATACCCTGCCAGGAAGTTTGGATATACATCGATCACTTTTGTATAATCCTTGATGGCGCCCCGGTAGTCACCTGTCTGGGCACGAAGCAATCCGCGATTAAATGTAGCCATCATATTGTCCGGTTCAATCTGAAGTACAAAATCAAAGTCCTCGATAGCACGGTTGTCGTCCCCTACCTGCGCCCGGAGCAAGCCCCGGTTATAGTGTCCGATAAAGTTGTTCGGATCAATATCGAGAGCCAGGTCATAGTCACTCATAGCACCGCGCAGATTGTTCTGGTGGAAGCGTGCCAAAGCACGGTTAATATAGTTTCCGGCATTTTTAGCATTCAAATGTGTCGCGTGATTTAAATCCGATTCAGCCTCGGCATACTTCCCTTGCTGCAACCTGACGATGGCCCGGGAAGCCCAGGCATCAGGATCATATTTATCCATCTCAATGGCCGTATTAAAGTCATTCAGGGCACGCAACGTATCCTGCTGTTTCAAAGCGACTTCTCCACGCATCAGATAAGCCCTTGTATACTTCGGAGCGACTGCAAGCAATTTGCCTAAATCATCTTCAGCAGCTTTGTAATCCTCTTTTTGTATATGGCATAAGGTCAGATTGTGCCAAAGAGTAATATTCTCCGGATCAAAGTGGAGCGCTTTTTTATAATCCTCAATTGCACCATCGTATTTATTCTGCTTAATTCTTGCCAACCCACGAATCTGATAAGCCCCCACTACAAAAGGATTTCTGTCGATAGCCGCATCGCAGTCGGCTTCAGCCCCCTGGTAATCATCCAGATTTATTTTGGCAAGTCCCCTGAAAAAATAGGGTTCATACAAATAGGGTTTCGCATTAATCACCTGATTAAAATACTGAATGGAAAGGACATAGTCCTCAAAGTATAACGCGTTTCGGGCAATCATCATCACCCTGTCTGTGTTTATCTGAGCATATGCAAATGTAGGAAACAACAATAATGCTGCTAATATCTTTTTAATCATCGGCTTTTGATTACTTTTTAAGTAGAGCAAAAGTAATGCTTTTCATCTATTAAACCGGTATTACGGGCAACTTTTTATATTTTTTGATTTTTTTATAAGTCCGTTTGATAAAAAAATTCAGTACCTCCCAACCATCCTTAACATGAATTAACGACCTATTCCTTATTTAATTACGATTATTACGTACGTTTGTAACATAGACATAAATTGAGAAACGAATCAGATCATACGAAGATGGAAAACACTGAATAAAAAAGACTAATTGCGAATTATACCTTTTATACACCTAATTATAATCAACATGAGACAAAAATCACTTCTTTTACTGCTACCCTTTCTGCTACTATCTTGCGGAGGAAAAAAGAACAGCGGACAGTTGTCTGACACCGCAGTCCAAATCGTTAAACCCGAATTTCCACAAATTGTACCTTTTGAAACAGGCATCGAAACAGAACAAGAGATACTATTGAGTGAGATCGCCGATTCGATTCGGTACATCCCGTTGGAAACGAACAATAAATGCCTGATGAAAAGGTTACGAACCACCAACATCCTACAAACAAAAGATTATTTCTTCCTGCCTTGGATTGAAAAATTATTTCAATATACAAGAGACGGTAAATTCGTACGTACAATCGGACGTAAAGGGAATGGACCGGGTGAATTTAACTGGATTATGCAGATAGATGTAGACGAAGAAAAAGGCTTGGTCTATATGCTGACAACTTCAGCTAAAATCAATATCTATTCCATAGAAACAGGAAAATTCATTCGAGCAATGAAAACTCCCAGCATGGAAGCAGGTGACTTTGCCATGCTGCGTACCCAGGATACGATTGCCGCAACGTTTATCCGCAACAATAACGGAAGGCGTAAAGAACGCATTTACCTCTCCGACTTAAAGGGTGATACACTGAAAATTTTCAATCGTTGGGATCTATTCGAACTGAACAGCTCATATTCCTGGATGATGAGCAGCGATGAAGATCGCTATATGTTCCACTACAAAAACAACACTTGTTATAAAGAGTATTACAACGATACCCTGTTTACCATCACTCCGGATTCTTTAGAACCCCGATACATATTTCAAATGGGCAAATACGCATTACCGATGGAATGCAGATTTGAGTATCTGAACGGAGATGGAAAACGCTTTCAGGAATTAGCGGCACCCTACCTTCAATATAATACGATAGAAACCGATTCATACGTATTCATGCCCTATTCAAACTGGACAGGAGAGAAAGCACGTGAAAATCAATTGGCAATCTATGACAAAAAAGGCAGAAGCTGTTTTAAGGTAGCCAACGGATATATAAAAAATGACTTAACTCCCGGCTTACCTTTCCGCCCGGTAACGGCACTTGACGAGCATACACTGTTGTGTATGTGGGATGCGGCAGAGATTCTTGAAAAGGCTGAAAAGACTCCTTCCATCCTCCAAATCGAACCATTAAAAGGATTGAATGAAGACGATAACCCGGTAATGATGATAGTATATTTAAAACAACCATAACACTTCCGAGCAGGACAGATACTCAGGATATTTCCTAAAAAAGTAACGGGTAAAATTGATCGATACGATCAACTTTACCCGTTACTTTTATTTCAAATGTTTCAAAGAGTCAGGCATATCACTTCACCTGCTTCATTTTATAAGAACTGCGCGCTTTACCTTTCAGCATCGTGTTCAATTTTCCTTTTATCATTTGCTTACGCAGAGGAGAGATATGGTCTATGAACATTTTTCCATCCAAATGGTCAAACTCGTGTTGCATAACCCGCGCCAGAAATCCTTCTACCACCTCATTATGTTCTACAAAATTCTCATCCATATATCTTACGTGTATCTTGCTGCCTCTCTTCACAGACTCGTGAATACCCGGCAAACTGAGACAACCTTCCTCCATAGATACTTCCTCACCCTCTACCACATCAATATGGGCATTTATATAAGCCTTGCGAAAATCTTTATATTCGGGATAATCCTCAGAAAGCACATCCAGATTAATAACAACGACACGAATAGGCAGACCAATCTGAGGGGCGGCAAGTCCTACCCCGTCAGCATGATCCATCGTTTCAAACATATTTTCAATCAGTTCCTTCAGATTCGGATAGTCCACAGTTATATCTTCCGCTACCTGTCTGAGAACCGGTTGACCATATACATAAATAGGTAAAATCATATTTTAAAATTATTCTTTTTAATTATTCTCTCTTTTTACAAACGCTTAGTTTCCAAATAAGATTGCAAAATAATAGTTGCACTAATCTCATCAACCAATGCCTTGTTTTGCCTGTCTTTTTTCTTCAGTCCGGCTTCAAGCATCGTGCGATGTGCGAGGACAGAAGTGAAACGTTCATCTACATACTCCACAGGCATATCGGGCAAACGTTTTTTTAGCGAACGCACAAAAGGCTCTATATTCTTCATATTCTCAGAGACCTCATTATTCATCTGCTTGGGCAGACCTATAATAATACGTTCCACCGATTCCTGTTTCACATAATTAGTAATGAAATCCAGAAGCTCGTGTGTAGGCACAGTTGTCAAACCGTTAGCGATGATCTGCATCGTATCACTCACAGCTATCCCTGTACGTTTCCGTCCGTAATCTATTGCTACTATTCTACTCATATTTGAATTGCAAAAATACGATTAAAATTTGGATTATCGCCTATTTAAGCAACAAAAAGGGTATCCGTTGTTCGGATACCCTTTCTAAAATTTATCGGACTATCGTCCTTATAAAGTTGTATTATTCCAGAATCACAACGCGGTTCAGGAAGTTCTTGCCAAACATATTGGCAGTACCACCGAAGCCGACGAGTTCAAGCTGATCCTTGCTTACACCTTCTTTGATAAGTGCATCATAAACAGCCTGTGCACGAGCTTCAGACAGTTTCTGGTTCCACTTAGCACTACCGGTAGCCTTATCTGCATAACCTGCCACCTTGTATTTCTTATCCGGATTAGCCTTCAAGATCTTGGCAGCCAGCTGGATGTTAACCATACCATAGTCATCGATCTTAGATTTACCAATCTGGAAGAAGATAGCGCGAGGTCCGGCTACTTCGATTTCCTTCACCACTTCTTTGGTTACAGGTTTCACGTTAGCCAGTGCGTTCTTAGCATCAGCCAGGTCAGACTGAGCTTTAGCCAACTCGCTTCTGTAACGATTCAACTCTTCGTTGATAGCGTTCTGATCTACCTGAGAGCCACAAGAAACAAATCTCTTGCCACCGAAAGTGTAAGTCACACCGGCAGTCAGAGAAACAGCACCGTCGGTATGGGCAGAGCTGATATTACCAAACGGAGACGGAGAAACTTCTCCTCTTGCTTCAATGTTGATATCCAAGTATTTGTTGATATTGAACTGTCCAGCCAAACCAACAGAACCGTTAATCAACGCATTTACTTTATCCTGATCGCCATAAGCTTTGGCAAATGTCAAACCGGGACCTGCAAAAACAGAAACGGTGAACAAACGATCCGGGTTGTAACCGCCAATAGCATTGGACAAGTTAAACATACCGTCTGCACGCATAGTGAAGTAATGTTTATTCTTGCTCTTAATATAAGTATCGGCAGGCTGTCCATAGTTAGAATACAAAGTAGTCCATGCACCGGCTACCTGACCACGGATACCCCAAACCGGATTGAACAGTTTACCAACTGACACATTGATCAGCGGAGTTATGGCTTTACCAAAGCCATAATCAAAGTTGTCCGGGTTTACACAACCCTGAGCGCCAACACCTACACTCACAAAGATATTGTCCTTGAAGCTTTCGCTGTAGAACGTCTCTTTAGTCTGAGCAGTAGCTGCAGTAGCACCGGCCAACAATAAAGATAATATTACTAATTTACTTTTCATTGTTTTTTGTTTTTAAATATTTTCAACTCTTTTAGTTTCTTATTTGCTCCGACCCACTCGCTTACTTCAAATAGATTTTATAAGTAAGTCCGCCGGTAAAATACTTCATTCTTTGCAATTCTACCTGCGCATGCAAATGGTTGAAAAGCAAATAGGTAGCACCAAACGCAAAGTCTTTCGCATCATATTCCGCGATTACTGTCAGATCGGGGGCAAAAGATGGAGCGTAAGTAAGACCTCCGGCTAATCCATTCAAGTGGTAATCCACTCTTCGATTGTACAGATATGACAGATGTACACCTATCTTCTCCTTTCCAATCGGGATATGCTTGGTGGCTGCGACATAAAAACGGCAGAAATAGCCATTACCATCGGCAGAACCTACTTGGCCATCGCCAGACTCGGTATAGGGATCCGAAGTTCCCACTACAACAGCCGGCATGTACTTCCACAATTGTCCTTCTTTCAAAACTCGCAAACGGGCAGAAAAATACCTGTCCTGATTCGTAAACTTCTTCTTTCCGACCTTCCAATCAATCCCTATCGTCTGCGACTGAAACAACGTACATGTATAAGCTATTTCCAGCCAGGGAAAGATAGTTACGTTCAAAAAGTAATTATACGTATGGTAATCCCATGTAGGAGGAGTTATCTCCTTATTTAAAAAATTTCCACCGATCATTACCGTCTTATCCCGTTGCATCTCTGCTGACGGAGCATGAAGCAGACCGGTAGTTCCGTACGTCAACTGAGCCGAAAGTGCCAAATGACAGCAAAGGAACAAGCCTATAAGAAGTATCTTTTTCATCATTATCTGCAATTTCTATACTTTCGGTTCAACTCGTACTTTTCAATTCTCAACAATTACTTTACTCTGATTAGTCGTTAGATCCACCACCGGCATTCGGGTTGAAACCGTGAGAATCATGAGAATCATGAGAATCGTGGCTGTAATAGTTAGGATAGATCATTACGCTCTTCTGATAAGAAACGATACCTTCATAATATTTGCCAGAGATCAAGAATGTCAGTTTCTTAGAAACCAATTGTCCTTTAATAGTATAACCCAAGATGCTATAACCATTCAATACACTAATCCGAGTATAACCGATCTTCTGAACAAACCCTGCATTCATGTTCAGAGCCTTAGCAGCGTTTGATAAGAATGCTTTCTGAATATCAGCAGCAACAGCACCATCAGCTCTTGTTACAGGAGCAGCAACTTCTTTTACATCACCTGTTAGTTCACAACCTTCATTATAGAAATAAGGAACCATAGCCGGAGCATCCTGAATAGGATTCGTAAATTTCACCGGAGTAATAGCAAGAATAGAACCATCAGCAAGAACTTCAGGAGTAGTTTCACCAACTTTCATTCCTCCTGCCATTTCAAGAGTCTCATCCAATGCTTTTTTCTCTTCGGGTGTAGCTGTAGTACCAGCAAGCATATTGGTTACAGTTGATTCAGAAGGTTTAGCTACTTCTACCGCCTTGTCCGCAACCTTAGTTGCTTCTCCTTCATTGATGTCAGTCTCAGGGTCTGTCGGAGGAACTACCGGAGGAATAACTGCGGCTTCAACTGAAACCAATGCAACATTAACAGTAGCAACACTTGTCTGACCATCACTTACCTGATTCAGATAAACTTGTCTTTTAACAGGATAGTATCCGTCTGCTGAAACGACTAAAGCATAACCTTCTGCCTTGTAATTAACTTGCTCGTTAAAAGAGCTAGTGACAGATTTATCACCCAATGTAACTTTAGCAGTAGTCAATTCCTGGCCTGTAGTCGCATCAGTAATCGTACCAGCAATATAATACTTTGCTTCAGCTGGTTTTGTTGCTTGATCAACTTCTGCTTTCTCATAGCAGCTTGTAAACAGTGTACCGCAAACTGCCAAAACGGCTAACGCTAACTTAGCGCCATTACCGAAAAATTTACTTTTCATTTTCATCTCAATAAAATTAAAAATTTAATAATTCTGATTTTATAAAATATGGATTAAAACTATTATTTTCCATCACGTTATCACTTGCCTGAGGACTATATCCTTTACCATATATACGCTCATTACCCGCATTATATTGGAATCCGAAATTATTGGGTATCACTCTTGGGATATAACCCTTTCTCTTATATTTATACGGAGGCAATGCTATCTGGAACAAGAAGCCGCCATTCAGCCCTTTGTTACCCGCATGTTGCACCTTCATTCCATAAAAGCCAATAGAAGCGTATCGAAAATGACGAATCATATCAAAACGTGCACCATACTCTCCTTCTAAATATCTTTCCCCCTTTAAACTAAACTGCGTATTATACTTTGGCCAATAGAAATTCGCCCCAATAGAACCTGTCAAGGTCCATTTGGTTCCATGATAAAAAGCCCAATCTTCAAAGTATCCTCTTCCGGTATATCCGATACGTGCATCTACCGAAAAGCGCTCATCTTTAAAGAAGTGCTTTGCTTTCAAATCTCCTCCCCAACGAAATTTATTAAAAAAACCGACCGAAGCAGTCAGGAATGTACGCTGTGGTAAACGTACTGTCTGCGACAAAGTCACAAAACCTGGACGGATTTGCTTATACCTTTGTCCATAATCATTATAGATAGGAAAAATTACTTGTCCAGTCAGTTTCATTCCTTTCCACAAAGAAACTTCTATGGCAGGAGAAACATTAACCACTATTTCATAGACCTTAGATAAAATATAGTTTCTAAACAACAACTCCGGATACACCACTATATCTACTTTAAACAAAGAGCTATTTTGCTTCTTAATCCGTCTCGCTTGTTTCCATCCTTCTCCCAAATCATAACTTACACTCCAATCAGCCCGACTGACTTCAGCAATACTATCTCCTTTCATCGGCTGATAATAGAGGGATATCTGAGGAACATTATTGTCTAAAACTATTAACCTACATGGCTTATTTTCGGGTAAACCCATCTTCTGGATCAAATCAACCGCTTTACCTATTCCAACTCCCTCAAGACGATAGGCTGAGTTTTGTATCACAAAAACCCGTTCTTCAGTATCTTCTGTCCACCCTACATTTTCAAATCCCATCTTAACAAGTGCGTCAACAGTGGCCTCTCCTGTTTGACAAATCCCCTTCAAAGGAAGTAAACAGAATAATATGAGTGAAATTCTGCGCAAAGTAGTGCCAATTGTTATGTTTTTCCTCATGTAAGGGCCTTTGTGATTCATTTGTTTGCTTTATAACTTAAGCATCTAAATTTATGGATGCAAAATATGGTGCAAAAATAGACACAATTTTAATAATACCAAAGAGTTTTACATGTTTTTTCGCACATTTGTATCAGTTTTTTTTCATCCAAATACCTGTTTGCTTAAAAATGGACCAAAAAACCCACTTGTAATCTTAAATAATATCCACCTCCTATTTTAGAATCACTAATAGAGAGAGTTATAAGGCTAACAAATTAATAAAATCAAATCGTATTATATAGTAAGATCAAATTTTCAATAGTATATCTACTATATTACAAATTTACTAAATTCCGGTAAAATCAGGCAGTAGCTAATCTAACCAAATATATATTTATTAACCACCCAAATAAAAAATAGATAAAAAACATCAATACATATAATAATGTATTTCTTATATATAATAACACAAAGATTGAAATTATCACATTAACAATGTTAATCATCCAAAGAGATAATCATATTTCTCGATTTACGAAGTTAACTTGATACATCTACGAAGTTAATATCCTGCATTTACAAAGTTAACTTTAACACAGGTTTAAAGTTAACTTTGTAAATGCAGGATATTAATATATAGAATATTCATTTTCAACATATTACAAAACGAAAATTCTTTTGTAGTATTTTCTTAGCCTCTTGTATCTTTTTGAGATTCGTTTTTTAGCAACTATCTAACCTTGCTGTACATCATCCTCTCAAGTTATATCCGGAATTAAATCGATAGCCTTCTCTTTACTTTCATCCACTATCTTGGCATAAATCTGAGTTGTTTGAATATTGGTATGTCCCAAGAGTTTAGATACCGTATAAAGATCGGCACCGAGAGTAATCATCATTGTGGCATGGGTATGTCGTGCCGAATGAAAAGTAATATGCTTTTGAATACCGGCTTTAGCAGCCCATTTGGGTAATATTTCATTGGTTCTTCCTAAACTGATAAGACCTTTGAACACTTTCTCTGTATCAGGTACTTTTCCGCGGACAGGAAGTTGTTTCAAAGCCTCCTTGCTCAGAGGAAGAGAGAGGATTTCCTGAGTTTTCTGTTGCGTCATATACAGCTCCATTTTACCGACTTTTCCCTTTTTCAGATTTCCCCATGTAAGTGCCACTATATCACTATGTCTCAGTCCACAAAAACAACTGAATAGAAAAGCCTTTTTTAAAGTCGCATTATGAAAATCTGTTTGTGACAATATTTTCAATTCATCAATAGTCAGAAATGCCCGTTCAGTCCTTCTCCGCTTAGGCTTTTCCTCATTTTTTATCTTATCCATTGGATTTGAAGTTATAATTTCATCAATTACAGCACTATTCAGGCAATGATGAAAAACCTTATAATAATGAACTTGAGTATTGGCACTTATATTCTTCACACTTTTACAGTGTTTCTGAGTTGCCGTCTTCAAGTATTCAACAAAGCCAAGTATATACTTTTTATCTACCTGTCTGAGCCTGATACCCATCTTATCATAATGCTGAAGATGGTATATCAGTGTATACATAGACACTTTCCTTGAAGTTTTTTCTATATCCTTGTCTGCCAAACACTTGATATAATCTATCAGCATTATATCTTTCTTTTCCTGTTGATGGTTAAAGCCGTATACTCCATTCTGCAATTCTATAATCCTTTGTGCCTTCACTGCACTGGCCAGTTTCATGGTGCTCTGATTTAAATCTTTATCCGTCCGTGTATGCTCGGGTATTATATATAGCTTTAAAAATTCATATCGTCTTCTTCCATCCATATAAATATCTAAATATATAGACTCACAACCGTTCGACAGACGTTTAGTCCTGATCCTGACCGGTTCTTTAATCCTTACTTCTTTTTTCATATTATTTGTTTGTATGTTTTTAGTTATAAATATAGACATTATTCTGTTATAAGCAACAAACAGGTAACAAAAGTCCATGAAAAAAGATTTCTAATAAAAAGCGATCAGACAAAAACCGGTTTTCAAAATCCACTATAATTCTGATAACCAAAATATTATAAATAAAATAAAGATTCTTTATGAATCTTAATTAAAGTAGCAGCTCAGTAACAGAGATACTTCCATATAGAAGCAACCAGCCAAAGTCCTAATAGAGCCGAAAAATCTACTAAAACATCAATCCTATGTATATCAATACATTAGAAAACGAAGTAAGTGATGTGATATTCTACAAATCAAACTACTGATTACCCGAAAGAAAGCCATGCCGTATTATCGTTTTGAATAACAATGTGCCGCAAATATCTCTTTATTATCAGCCATCTTTCAAAGATAGTACAGTAAATATTAGCAGACAAGACTGGGAAGTTAGTTATAATCTGGGAAATAGCTGGAACAAAGTAAAAAGGAATAAAAAAGCAAATAGCTCTTTGTACAAAGTAGATATCACAATATATCCGGAATTATCACTAAAAAACTTGGTAATCACACAGATTTATCAAGTGCTTTTCAATTTATCACCCGCCATAGAAGTCTCTTTCTGGAAAGGGATGAAATTCACGGCTCAAATGGTGATTCCGGTATATAATGACGGATATGCCAGCAGATACGATAAACTACATCCGGGTTTCCTCGAACTATCGCAAACAGTCCGTCTGCCCTATAATTTTTGGGCAACATTGGCTATCGGTAGCTTTAATAATAGCCGATATGGTATCGACTTCAACCTGATCCACCACTTTAAAGATGAACGTTTCAGTATAGAAGGCCGCATCGGGTATACCGGTACAGGATATTGGGAAGGTTTTACTATGCATTATGGAACAAAGATGCGGGCTACATGGTCATTGGGAGGAAGTTTTTATTGGCCACGCTATAATGTAGAATTAAATGCAAGAGTTGAACAATATCTATTACAGGAGAAAGCGGTTAGAGTAGAAGCAATCCGGCATTTTCGCTATGCTTCCATTGGATTCTATGCAATGAAAGCCAAAGACGTGAAAGCCAATGGAGGATTCCGTTTCCAAATAGCTTTACCCCCTTACCGATATAAACGCAAAGGGTATATTCCTCGGATCATTCCTTCCAATAATATGGGAATGTCCTATAATGCGGGAAATGAACAATATTACTATAAGACTTATCGCTCAGCACCTGACGATAACATAATGAAGAACAATAGTTTTAATCCATATTTTATAAAATCTGAATTATTAAATTTTTAATTTTATTGAGATGAAAATGAAAAGTAGACTTTTCGGTAATGGCGCTAAGTTAGCGCTAACCCTGTTGGCAATGTGCGGTATGTTCGCAAGTTGCTACGAAAAAGACGAGATTGATGTTCCCAAAGTGACCGACCCTACAGCTACGACGTACCAAGTAGCAGGTATTGTTACAGATGCTGAAAGCAATGCTGTAATGGACGGTGTCACAGTAACCAATGTCACAAACTCAAAGTCAATGACTACCGCAGCAGACGGTAAGTATGTTCTGGAAGCTAAAGTGGGAGAAACCAACGTAGTAACTTTTGCAAAGAGCGGTTATAAAACAGTGACAAGCTCGGTATTCGTTACTAAACAGGAAAACGGTTCTATCGTAGCCTATACCATCGACGCTAAAATGGAAAAAGGCAAAGAAACAAAACCGACAAAAGATGTAGAATATCAAATTGAAGGTTCTGTATTTGATGCGGAAAGCGGTGAGCCTGTAGCTATCAAAACCGCAACTATCCCAGGCATATTGACAGCAACCATTCAGAATGGTAACGAATTCACTATGTCCAATGTAGGTCTGGGTCAGCACACTATATATATCACTGCTGACGGATACAAACCGGCTACTGCCGACGTTGTGATCAGTGAAGTAGCCGGCCCGGAAGGTGAAGGTATTTTCATTGCAAAAACTTCGGTAACTGTTGCTATGCAGAAAAAAGAAGTAGAGGTTGCCCCTAAATACTATTTGGCAGGAAATATCTACAATCAGGATGGTGGTATGGTTACTAAGGCTGAAGTAACACTGAACATGTCAGGATACGAAGTAACAACTACTGCTTCCAACGGTTTCTACAAATTCGAGATTCCTGCCGACAAAGTAAAAGGTCTGACTAAAGCAACTGTAACAATCCGTCATAACAGCTATAAGATCTATGTATATACTGCATTTATAGCACCGGTAGACAATGGCCAAGTATCTAACACCACAGTCAATGTAACTCTGATACTGAAACCGGATACAGAAAAACCGAATGATGACGATAATGTATTTATCGGTGGCAATGTAGAGATTGAAGTTCCAACAGAGAATGCTGTTGAAGCCGCACCGGAAAAAGCAGAAGGTGAAAAAGTTCCAAGTAAATCTGCTGTAGAAGAATCAATTAACAAGGTATTGGAAGCTGCTGGATCGGACATCAAGATTACTCCGGCACAAGCAGAACAGGTGGTTAACACTATGGAAAAATATGTAGCCAACGGTACTTTGACAGAAATCGATAAGGTAGCAGTTCTTCCGATTGAGAAAGAAACGACCTTCAAACTGGAATCTAAAGTAATTGATACTAATAATGATAAAGAAGAAACCGTTATTGACGAAATCGTTCTTCCGGCTAACACTATAATCATTTTTACAAGTGGCGTAGCAAGCACCCTGAACATCAGCCGTACTGACGAAGGTAAAGAAGGTGCTTCTGTCCGTGAATACGACGGTACTCCAACCGGAACTATTTTCGTAACTCCGATGGAAGTGAAATTTACTTCTGCAGTTGTCGTAGCTCAAGGAGAAACTCCTGAAGTTGCATTGGCTACTCTTTACTTCAATGAAAAGACTAATACTTGGGAAGCTGAAGAAAACTATGCTACTTACCAGAACGGAGTATTTGTTGGCAATGTTCACCACTTCTCTAAATTCAAATTCGGTTTCGAAGAAGCCGACAGCAAAGCTACGGCTGAAGCAGCCTTGGATTCTATGAAATTCGACAAAGCATGCTACACTGAAGGTGAAACTGCCAAAGTAAAAATGGAAATCAACTGGAAGGGTGGTATCAAGTGCGAAGGTGGTGCTTCTGTAGAAGAAATTATCAAGAAAGCACATTCCACACTAACTACAACTACTATCAAGATGGTCAGCGCAGCTTTGGAAGAAGCTATCAAAGACGATAATGCCAATGTTACTCCGGGAGCTGCATTTACAGACAAAAAGTTCACATATGAACTTGAAGTACCAGCTTATACTCAGTTGACAGGATTCGACGTAACAAGAAACGTTATCAAGACTACCTATGTATTGCCGTTTGCTGTTTACAATAAAGCAACTAAAGCAATCGAAAAGAAAACAGCTGAAGTTACAATCAGCAAGATTTCTTCAGTAGTTGTTAGAACGATTGAAGCGATTGGTCACGGACATGGTCATGGTCACGGCGATGACCTGAATGCCGGTGGTGGTATTATCATCTCTGAATAACCGAGAGAATAAAATGTAGTAATTGAAATCATTGAACCGAAAGCGTAGAGAATGTATACAGTAAATTTAAAACGAATCTTCATAGTATCGCTATTTATAGCTATACCCTTTATGCTTTCGGCTCAATTGACCTACGGTACTACAGGATTGCTGCATGCTCCCTCGGCAGAAATGCAGAAGGACAAAACAGTCATGCTGGGTGCAAACTTTATGAATAAGGAGATAACTCCTCCAACGTGGTACTACCACACGTACAATTACTACCTGAATGTAACCATTTTACCTTGGATGGAAGTAGCATATACCTGTACTTTATTTAAGGCGGAAGCTCTTGGATTAAAACCTTATGGTTACTCAGGCTTTACGAATCAGGACCGGTATTTTTCTCTCAGATTACGGGCACTGAAAGAAGGGCAATTCTGGAAATACATGCCCGCTGTTGTAGTAGGCACTTCCGATCCTTTTACCTCGTCCGGCAACGGAGTTGTGGCTCCGACGGAAGGTAACGGATACTTCAGTCGTTTCTACATCGCAGCCACCAGGCATGTCCAATTAGGAAGAGAGACAGTGGGAGTACACCTCTCCTATCTTTATAACAAAAGGATAGAGTACAAACTGAATGGGATCGCGGCAGGTATCAGTTATAACCCGTCTTTCCATCCGCAATTGAGATTAATTGCCGAATATGATTCGAAAGATTTTGCGTTAGGTGCCACCTATTTGCTTTTCAACCATTTGCATGCACAAGTGGAACTCCAAAGAATGAAATATTTCACAGGTGGATTGACTTTCCAGTTCCGCTTGTCCGGAAAAGATGGAATGAAAAAGCAAAAACGAAACAAAGAGTTAAAACAAAAAATGAAATAACATGAAAAGTAAAATAGCAATATTGTCTTTACTGTTGACAGGCGCAGCCGTCTCAGCCTCAGCGCAGACAAAAGAGCATTATTATAGCGAAAAAGCTAAAGATAATATCTTTATCAGCGTGGGTGTAGGAGCACAGGGATGTGTCAACCCCGACAACTTTGATTATGGCTTTGGACATGCCATAACTCCGCTGATACACGCATCAGTCGGTAAACTGTTCAACCCTATTTGGGGAATCCGTGGCCAGGTAGCCGGATGTTGGAGTACATTATACTCCGAATATGGAATGCCGGAAGGCGAATACAATAAGATGAAGAATAAAAAATACTTCACTCTACGTGCCGACGGATTGTTCAACTTGTCAAACGCTATCGGAGGCTATAATCCCGATCGCTTGTTCACTGTATCCGTATTCGCAGGTCCGGGACTTACGTTTGCCAAGGCCTATGGCAATCAAGATAAACTGAATGCGTTGATTAATGGTTCTGTCGGTTTGATGGGACAATTCAACATCAACAAATATTTGGATATCAATGTAGAAGCAAGAGGTGAAGTCTCTCCTTCTATCTTCGGACATTATAGTTCTGCTCGTACCGACGGTGCTCTTTCTCTGACAGCAGGTGTGACTTACACATTCGGTGGCAAGAGATTCGTTTCTTGCGGTGCGCAGGTAGACCAAAACGCTATCAACGAAGAGCTGAATCGTTACAGAAGTGAACTGTCAAAAGCGCAATCGGACTTAGCCGATGCCAAAAACGCACTGGCTAACGTAAAACCTGTAACGAAAGAAGTGGTGAAAGAAATCGAAGTAGCCGGCCCTCGCGCAGTCTTCTTCCAGATTGGTAAATCTAAGATCGACGACTATGGTATGGTTAACATCCAACTGGCCGCTAAGATCTTGAAAGCCAACCCGGATAAGAAATACAAAATAGCCGGTTATGCAGATAAGGCTACAGGTAGTGCCAAGTGGAACCAGAAACTGTCTGAGGCCCGTGCTCAAGCCGTTTATGACGCTCTTATCAAAGAAGGCGTAAGCAAAGATCAACTGGAACTCGTCGGTTTTGGTGGAACAGCCAACATGTTTGGCAAGAACTTCCTGAACCGTGTTGTAATTTTAGAATAATAGGGTTTCGATTCCCAATAGGGCAGGAAAGTTTTTGGCTCTATACTTTAAAGAGTGCGTCGCTGAGACGCACTCTTTTTTATTCTTCCGCCATCACTGTTATACGTTCTTTCTGAATTTGAAAGAAGAAAATTATCCCCCCAAATTTTATCCATCATTTGTTTTTATTGTAAAAGTAGAAATTGTAAATTTACATCCGGTATATAAAACCTTAAAGCAATAACATGGACAATCGGACAGAGCAATATTCTCTTTGGGAACTGTTAGAAAGCATCACAGAAAATCTTAAAACCAAGCGCCTGGCTGACGTTTTTCGCTTCATTTCATTCTATCCCGGTGAGACGTATGGACCACATCAGCATTTACGTATCGAAATAAACTATGTGAAAAAGGGAAGCTGCATTCTCCATCTGGATAATGAAAGTATCACTTTTCGTGAAGGAGAAATTATGATTATCACTTCGGACATCAGTCATCTGTTTGAAGCCGGAGCAGATGGTACGACCTTGATGCAATTGGAATTCCTACCCGAAATCTTTTCCCATTTCAGCTTGAATGCCACAGTCGATTCGAACGGCTCTGCCCTTACTCCCGTCTTTTTATTCTCACAAGAGAACAGGTTGATAAAAATCGTAAATAACATACGGATTATGCGTGTAGTACAACGTATCGTTAATGAACTGGAAGAAAAAAGTTCATATTATCAATATCTCGTGATCATGTATTATGCAGAACTTCTTATCCTGATTTACCGCTATAAAGACGAAGCCTATCTGCCCATTTGTACCAACGAAACATTGAAAAGAGCCATTGCCTACATCCGTTTGAACTATCATTCGGAGATTAACATCAATAATGTAGCAGAGCATACAGGTATCAGCGAGCGCTATCTCAGAAGTCTATTTTCACAGTACCTGAATCTTTCTCCACTGGATTATCTAAACCAGATTAGAATCAACAAAGCCGTCGAGCTATTGCGCAATACAGAAATGTCTATAAAAGAAGTATGTTTTCAATGTGGGTTCCAGTCGCCGCAATATTTCTCCCGCATCTTCAAACAACAAATGGGAGTCACTCCCCGCGAAATGACCAAATGATAAAAAAACAATCTTATATTTAAGTAAAGAGGCACACCGTTCCGTTTTGTGCATTTTTTCTTTCTATTCTATCCTTTTTACACAAGTATTATCTCCGCCAACGACTCTTCTTTTCGCAAAGGCCAATTAACTTTGCCACTATTAAACAAGGATAATAACACCCTTTAAACAACACTCTGAAATGAAAGAATATAAAGCAATCCATCGGTGGATACATATCCGGAATATATTCGATAAATTCACCATCATATAATTACAAAATAGAAATATGAAAATCCAATCTACATTACTCGCATTAGTGGCTT
>QWCQ01000176.1_pt1 | contig 55802 bp, 54 predicted proteins | sample 1972701 | NCBI WGS metagenome assembly QWCQ01 (sample SAMN09866704, study PRJNA288562) | Human gut metagenome isolate pre4_stool, whole genome shotgun sequencing... | reverse complement strand
TAAGAGATGACCATGACTTTCTCCCTAAAGATGAGAAGATTATCTTCTATGATGCAAATGGAGGCAAGTCTTCCAATGCAGTAAAGATGCTATCCCATTATGGTTTTGATAATATCTATATTCTAGATGGATCTTTCGTCTATTTTGAGAAATATGATAAGATGATGGAATCATCTATGATAGAAAAATAAGGATAAGCTAATAAATTGGGTGATATCTCTCAAAACTCTTATAATAAAGTATAATTTCGTTTTATAAGTTAAATTTAAGCCTTAATGGATTTGAAATTTCTTTCTCCTCCACTAAGGCTAATTTTTATAAGTGCTTTTTGGCAAAGTCTACAAAGGCTCTGGTAGAATCTTCCACGAAAGTCCTTGTTCCATCTATTAGATTGCCCTCTTCATCAAAGAGTGTGTGAATAGCTGGTATATAGACTTCTGGTTGGTTCATGGTAATGAGATTTATATAGACAAAGCTTTGTCTTAGGGCATGATTACCCATAGCTCCTCCAGTAGATCCCATGGAGGCAGAAAATACCGCAGCAACCTTTCCGTCCCAGAGATTACCCTTTGGATCACGGCTTCCTATATCTATTACATTCTTAAGAACTGGAGCAAGAGAGCGGTTATATTCTGGAGTAAAGAAGATATAGGCATCATACTTTCTAAGCTCTTCTCTAATTCTTGTGTACTCTTCTCTTGGATTTGCCCCGTCATCATCTTGGTTGTAGAAAGGAAGGTAGGAAATGTCTATAATTTCCGCTTCATTTCCTTCATCTATAATCTTTTTTGAAATCTCTGCTATCTTCCTATTGAATGATCCCTTTCTTAGGGAACCTACTAATAATCCTATTTTCATTTTTCCTCCTTAAATTCTCTTTTCTTTCTCCTAAGTCTCAGAAGACTTTTTACTAGCTTATATTGACTTAGTTTTTCCTATATAAGCTTATTATTCTAGCTTAATTTCCAATATTTGCTCCTAATTTCTTTAGAAGACTAAGGAGAGTTTCTATTTCTCCTCCGCTTAAGTCCTTCATATAATCATATATCATGGTCTCATTTTCTGGGATGACCTTATCTATCACATCCCTTCCCTCATCAGTTAGGTATAGGATAGAAACTCTCTTGTCGTTCTCATCTGTCTTTCTTTTTACATAGCCCATCTTCTCAAGATTTTTAACTACTAGAGAAATAGTCCCCACACTTGATAGAATCGCCTCTCTCACCTCTCCTATAGATAGGTTTCCCTTAGAATACAAGGCTTCTAGCACCATAAACTGACTGAAGGAAAGTCCATAGCTTCTTGCTATATCCAGGGTCCTCCTATCAAGTTCCTTGACATTTTTGTGAAGGCCTATGAGTATCTTTAGCTTATCTTTTTCCATATTTACTCCTCAAATATATCTAAGTAGATATATCTAACTAGAAATATTATACCCAAAATTATATTTATGAAGCATTTATTTAAAAAGCCCCTTAATCCTTATTTGGACTTAGGGGCTAGCTTCTTTAGAGAATAATTTCTCTTTGATTTGCTATATTTCTATTTAGATTAAAAACTTAATATTTTATAAACTTATTTTTTTCTAGATTTCTTAGGTATTGGCCTAGCCTTTCATATAAGGGCTCGGCTTTTTCTCCGTAGATTTCCTTTAGGATTTCTCCTATATCTTCTATGGTATTTTCCCCATTTATGGCTTCCCAGACTGTATTTCCCATTCCTTCTAGCCTTACTCTGGTAATTTTAGGCTTATGCCAGAGCTTTTGGGCTAGCTTGTGGTTTAGTCCTGTATGGTCCATGAGGATGGTGTAGGTTTTACTTTTCTCATCATAGTCATAGTCCACGTTTTTCTTTGGGATTTTACCCAAATCAAGCTTCATTTTTGCCCTTCTTTAAGGCTCCTTTTGCCTTAGTGAAGATTAATATACCTAGGAGGACAAATATTACTACAGAAGCTTCTTGGCCTAGGGCAAATTTATCAGAAATATTAATAAGGTCTGCTAGAGTCTTTCCTTTGACAGGAATTAGGGCAAAGACTGCTAGTATTATTCCCATGATTCCTTCTCCAGCGATAAGGCCTGCTGAGTAGAGGGTTCCTCTTGTCTCTGCATCTTTTTTCTCTTCCTTGCTTGCCTTGATTTTATCTACGACGATTCTTACTAGTCCACCAAACATTATTCCAAGTGATGTATTAATAGGTAGGTAAAGTCCTATAGCGAAAGGTAGGACTGTTACTCCCAAAAGCTCTACCATAATAGCTATGAAGCTTCCTACAAATACCAAGTTCCAAGGAAGGTCATTGTTCATAACTCCTTCTACTATTAGCTTCATAAGGGTAGCTTGAGGTGCTGGAAGATCCTTTGTTCCAAAGCCTATAGATTTGTTTAGTATCCACAAAACTCCTCCTATGGCTAGGGATGAGGCGAGAACTCCTATTATCTCACCGATTTGTTGGTATCTTGGGCTTGCTCCTACGATATATCCAGTCTTTAAATCTTGTGAGCAGTCTCCTGCTATGGCAGCTATTACACAAATTATAGTTCCTATAGAGATTGCCGCTATCATTCCGTCATGACCTACAAAACCTGTTAGTCTTAGGAGAAGGGTTGCGATCAAGAGAGTCGCTATTGACATTCCTGATACAGGGTTGTTTGAAGATCCGATTATTCCTACCATCCTTGATGAAACAGTAGCAAAGAAGAAACCAAATACCACTATAATCAAGGCACCAAAAATATTGACTGGTGAGGATGGCATCATAAACATCAATACTATTGCAATAATTACAAGAATTATGGAAGTTTTCATAGAAATATCAGCATCAAGTCTGTCCTTATTTTGGGATGAATCTCTGTCCTTAAGGTCTCTAATGGAATCCTTAAAGGATTTAACAATCATAGGAAGGGACTTGATCAAAGATATAATTCCTCCAGTAGCAACAGCTCCTGCTCCTATATATCTAATATAATTTGACCATAGGTCAGATGGGCTAAGACTTGCTATCTCTGCTGGGCCAAAGGCATGAAGCAGTGGCATAAGTACAAGCCAGGCAAGGATTCCTCCTGAAAGCATAATAGCATCGATTTTAGGTCCCACGATATAACCTACACCCATAAGGGCTGGAAGGGCATCGAAGCCGATAGCTGTTCCTCCAAAGCTTTTCGTAGATATTTCATAACTTACACCCTCTGGGAAGATTTTTAGACCATTTGCCAAAAATTTATAGACAGAGGCAAGGCCCAAGCCCTTAAATACTACACTTGAATCTTGGCCACCTTCTTCTCCTGCCTTGAGTACTTCTGCACAGGCCCTTCCTTCAGGATATGGCAAGATTCCATCTTCTTTGACGATAAGGGCCCTTCTTAGAGGAATCATAAAGATAACTCCCAAAACTCCTCCAATCAAAGTCAACATCAAAATATTAAGATAGGATATGTAGTGGCTATCTCCCCACTCTGCTTCCCACAAGAAGGCTGCTGGCAAGGTAAAAATCGCACCTGCTGCAAGAGACTCTCCTGCAGAACCTATTGTTTGAACTAAGTTGTTTTCAAGTATATAATCACGCTTTAAGATTTTTCTAACTATACCCATAGAAATAACAGCTGCTGGTATTGATGCAGATATGGTAAGACCTACACGAAGTCCCAAATAAGCATTGGCCGCACCAAATACTATGGCTATTATCACTCCCAAAACTATAGCCAAGGGAGTAAATTCTCTAAGTTTCTCAATTTCTTTTTCTTTTTTCAAAATAACTCCTTATAAATGTAAAATTATTCACTTCTTATAAATAATTTCATTAAACAAAATTTATGTATCAATAATATAACACATTATTAAGTATACCGCTAAAATAAATATTTAAAAATATTTATATAAAAACATTTAAAATAAATAAAAAATCTCCCTGTCTTAGGCTCTGTAAAAAGCCTAAAACAAGGAGAATCTTCTAGTCTTCCTTCTCTTCTTTGTTTTTTAATTTTCTAATCCTAACAGCCTTGATCCTGTTATCTTCAATATAGAGAATTTTGATCTCATAGCCATTGTAATCAAAGGAAAGCTTAGAGTCCTCTTCCGGTATATAGCCTAGTCTATCTAGGATAAAACCTCCCAAGGAGTCGTAGTTTTCGTTATCCTCGTCGATATCTATATTAATCTTCTCGTTTAAGTCCTTGATACCGATAGAGGCCTTGACTACGAAGACATCTCTTCCATTTTCCTTGATTTCTGGAATATCATAGTCGTAGGAATCGTCTATATCTCCTACAATTTCTTCTATCAAATCTTCCATAGTGACAACTCCAGAAAATCCACCGTACTCATCTATCAAAATAGCCATGTGGATATGTTTTTTCTGCATATCGGAAAAGAGCTTGTCGGTTTCTATCTTATCTGGTGCAAAATAAGCTGGTCTTAGGATTTCCTTGATTTCTACATTTCTAAGTCCTACTTTTGTAGCCTCTAGTAGGAAGTCTTTGGTATAGACTATACCTAAGATATTATCTACTTCCCCGTCATAAACTGGAATTCTCGCATGCTTTATCTTTACAAACTCTTCGAGATATTCCTTGTCTTTGTCGTTAATATCAATCATAAAGACATCGGTTCTTGCTGTCATTATCTCTTCTGCAAGTAGGTCATCGAAGGCCATTATGGAATGGATCATCTTAGACTCCATAGGTCTTAGGATTCCCTGGTCTTCTCCTATCTGGACAATTGATTTAATTTGCTCTCCCGTAACTTGCTTTTGAATATTTTTTGCCTCTATACCAAATATATTCATAAAAAGATTGGTCACAGCTGTAGTAAAGGCCACAATAGGTCTTGTAATAATCATAATAAACTTAGTAAGACCTGTCGCTCTTTTAGTAATCTCCATTGGAAATCTTACGCCAATTCTTTGGGGGATTTTGTCTACAAATATCAGCTTAAGAATCGTATATACTATTATAGCTACTATAGTCACCCATCTTTCTGATAAAATTCCTCCCCAAAAATAACCATCAGAGCTCACTTCTCTGAGCCTTTTTGCAAAATAAGCTATGGTTAAAAGGGAAAATATTATATTTGCTATTTCAAAGGATTGATTGAGTTTATCCTGATTTGATAAAATCTTAAGGATAGAGCCTGCCTTCTCATCTCCATTTAGAGAATCTTCTTCTAACTTTGATGTATTGAGGCTGATAAGTCCTGTGTGAATCGCTGTAAATACTCCATTTATAAAAAGCAATAATATTATGCTAAGTGTTGTAATCAAGCTATGGTAGGGTCCAGTTTCCATTTATTTTTCTCCGTTCTTTTTATATTATCTAATATAGACTATATACATAAAAGCTTTCCTTGTCAAAGAGGAAAAACCTTCCTAAGCCCTCTTTTTTAGGACAAACATAAGGCTTAGGATTACTATAATTCCAAAGGCCAGTGATATGACAAAAGAATGGGTAAAGCCCGCTATAATGTAGGCAAGTGAAGATACTAAAGCAACTGTTAGGCCATAAGGAAGTTGGCTTTTGACATGGTCTAAGTGAACACAACCTGCCCCAGTTGATGACATTATAGTCGTATCTGATATTGGAGATAAGTGGTCTCCACAAACCGAGCCTGAAAGTGTTGCAGATATAGCTATCAAAAATATAGGATCATGGGGGTCAAACATGGACACAACTATTGGTATGAGGATACCGAAAGTCCCCCAACTTGTTCCTGTCGCAAAGGCTAAAAATATTGCAACTACAAATATTACTACAGGAAGGAAGGAACTTAGGCCACTTGCTGCATTTTCCATAAGCCCTCCAACGAATTCAGTAGATCCTAAAAGGTCGTTTGATATATTCTTTAGGCTTGTTGCCATAGTTAAAATTAGAATTGCAGATACCATTGATGAGAAGCCTTCTGATACAGAATCCATTGACTTTTCAAATGACATTACCTTTCTTGCCACGAAAAATACTATGGATATGATCAAGGCCACAATGGAACCCATAGCAAGGGCTATAGATGAGTCAGTATTGGCAAAGGCATTTACAAAATCGTGATAGTAAGGACTTCCAGTATCGAAAAATCCTCCCACATTGATTAAGCTTAGAACGCAAGATACTATTAGGACTAGGATTGGAAAGACCAAATCTATCACAGCACCCTCTCTGTTTACCTTGCTTGTATCGATTAGCTCTTCTTTTCTAATGCTTATATCCCCTGTTGTTTGGGCTTTTTTCTCGTATTCTTTCATTGGACCATAGTCATTGTCAAAGGCAATTATACAAACTACAAAGAATAGGGTCAAAAGAGAGTAGAAGTTAAAGGGAATTGCCTTTACAAAAAGTTCTATTCCCGAGTAGGATCCTGATTCTGCATAGCCAGAAACTGCCGCAGCCCATGAGGATATAGGTGCTATCATACAAACTGGAGCTGCTGTTGCGTCTATTATGTAAGCAAGCTTAGCCCTAGACACCTTGTGAGAATCTATGATTGGCTTCATCACAGATCCGCTTGTTAGACAATTAAAATAATCATCTATAAAAAGCATGATACAAAGGAAAAATGTGGCAATTTGCGATTGTTTTCTATTCTTAATCTTGGAGTGAGCCCATTTACCAAAGGCACGTGATCCTCCAGAATAATTGATTAGAACCACCATTATCCCCAAAACAACAAGGAAGATATAGATTCCTGATGTTTGTGAGATCGACTCGATAAAGCCTTTGCTTACGATATTATCTAAAAATGTCGCAAAAGAGCCCTTAGATCCTAAGATCGCTCCTATTGTTATTCCTAAAAATAGGGAAGAGAAAACTTCCTTAGTAAAAAGAGCTATAAAAATAGCTACGACCGGTGGAAATAAGGACCAGATACTAGAATATGTATCCACTCCTGTTTTTGAAATATATATACTAAGACCTATAGCCAATATAGCAAAGACTAGGGCCGATTTTGATTTTTTATTTTCCATATAACTCCTCAATTTTCTAATATGTAAAAATATCTAGCTGACTCTTTATCAAAAAAGATATTTTCCGCGCAATTTATACTATACTAATTTTTGCTATATATTAAAGCTTTTTTGGAATTTAAGCAAAAAAAGAAGACCTACTGGCCTTCTCCTCTACGCTTATTTTTGTTCAGCTATAATATCCTTAACCTTCATTAGTCTTGATATAGTAGCTCTTTCGTTTTCTTCTAGCTTGCTTCTTATATATTTGATTGTCTCTTCAAGATCTGGGATAGTCCTGTATTCTAGGGCATTTACCCTTCTTCTTGTGCTTTCGATCTCATCTGCCATAAGCTGGGTTGTCTTTTCAAGCTCCGCAAGCTCAAGGAGCCTATTCATAACTTCATTGAGTCCCTTTAGGGCCTTATCAAGACCTGCAGATGTTTCTGCATAGCCGTATGGGAACATGCTGGCGTTCTCATTTTCTTCTACCTTAAATTCCATCTTTGGAATCCTAACACTCATGACATTTTTGATACTTATATCAACGCCAAGTTTTTGAGTAGGAAAGCTAACAGCTTCCTCCATAAATTCCGGGCTCATAAAAGCACTTGCTATAAGGAAGTCCGAAAAGGAATCCTCTAATTCCTTCTCTACTTCTTCCCTTAGTTTTTTATTTTTCCTAATAAGCTCCAAGAACTGTCTCATAAGCTCATCTTGCTTATCCTTTAGTAGCTTGTAGCCACGTTTACTCGTAGCAAGTCGCTCTTTTAAGGTATTTAGATTCATCCTCGTTGGCGTTACTTTTAATCTTGCCATACTTAACTCCTAATCTAAATATTTTTCAATTAACTTATCGTCAATTCTCTTAAGCTCTGATTTTGGTATGATTTTTAGAAGCTCCCAACCTAGGTTTAGGGTATCTTCTATTGTTCTGTTAGTGTAGTAACCTTGGTTGATGTATCTTTCTTCGAACTCTTTGGCAAACTTAGCAAAAGCAAGGTCTGCGTCTGATAGGGCAGAGTCCCCCAAGATCTTTTGAAGCTCTCTTGCGTCAACTCCTGATGCGTAAGCTGCATAGATTTGGTTCATAGTGTCTGCGTGGTCTTCCCTGGTTTTGCCCTTTCCTATACCCTTATCCTTAAGTCTTGATAGGGATGGAAGGATTGATACAGGTGGCTCAACTCCTTGGTTGTAAAGCTCTCTGTTAAGGATGATTTGGCCTTCTGTAATGTATCCTGTTAGGTCTGGGATTGGGTGGGTGATATCATCTTCTGGCATGGAAAGAATTGGGATTTGTGTAATTGTTCCTGGCTTTCCACGAAGCTTTCCAGCTCTTTCATAGATTGTTGAAAGGTCTGTATAAAGATATCCTGGATATCCACGACGTCCAGGTACTTCCTTACGAGCAGCTGATACTTCACGAAGGGCTTCTGCGTAGTTAGTCATATCTGTCATGATTACAAGAACTTGCATGTCCTTTTCAAAGGCAAGATATTCTGCTGCTGTAAGAGCCATCTTTGGTGTTGATAGACGCTCTATGGCAGGGTCATCTGCAAGGTTCATGAAAAGAACTGACCTGTCTAAAGCTCCAGTTTTTCTAAAGTCATTCATGAAAAATTGTGCTTCTTCAAAGGTTATACCTATAGCTGCAAATACAACCGCAAAGCCTTCATCGTCTGACAATACTCTCGCTTGTCTTGCAATTTGGGCTGCTACTTGGTTGTGTGGAAGTCCGTTTCCAGAAAATATTGGAAGCTTTTGTCCACGAACTAGGGTATTTAATCCATCTATGGTTGAGATTCCTGTTTGGATAAACTCTGATGGATAGTCTCTTGATACAGGGTTTATGGCTGTACCATTTACGTCACGTTTTTCTTCAGGAATTATAGCAGGGCCATCATCGATTGGCTCTCCTAGACCATTGAAGGCACGGCCTATCATATCTTCTGATACGCCAAGCTCAAGGGGTCTTCCTAGAAATCTTACTGAAGTTGATTTAAGGTTAATACCTGTAGATCCTTCGAAAAGTTGGACCATGGCACGGTCTTCTGCAATCTCTATTACACGACCACGGCGGCGTTCGCCTGTTTGCATTTCTATATCTACAAGCTCGTCAAAGCTTACTCCCTCTACTCCTTGAACGAGCATAAGAGGGCCAACTACTTCAGAAACTGTTTTATATTCTTTTAACATTATGCCTCCCTTATAAGCTCTTCAATTTGCTTATCAATTTCACTTCTGATCTCTTCGATATTTCCTAAGTCATCTTCTGAGATTAGTTTTAGTCTTGTAATCTTCTCACGAACTGGAAGTTTCTCGATTTTTTCAAGCTCTACGCCAGCTGATAAGGCTTCTAGTGACTTATCGTAATTGTAAAGAATTGTCGCAAGCATCTTATCTTGCTTTCTTAGTGAACAATAAGTATCTACGTCGTGGAAGGCGTTTTGTTGGAGATAGTCCTCTCTGATAGATTTAGTAACGTCAAGTTTTAGCTTATCGTCATCAGATAGGGCGTCACGTCCTACTAGCCTTACGACTTCTTGAAGTCCTGATTCTTGTTGGAGTAGACTCATAGATCTCTTCCTATTTTTGGAGAATTCTTCGTCAACTTCGCCGTCTATATACTTATCCATCTTATCTTGATAGAGCGAATATGATGATAACCAGTTTATAGCTGGGAAGTGTCTTTGGTAAGATAGGTCATAATCTAGTCCCCAGAAGACCTTAACTATACGAAGGGTCGCTTGGGTAACAGGTTCTGATAAGTCTCCTCCTGGAGGGCTTACTGCTCCTATTACAGATAGGGAACCTATATCATTTCTTGATCCAAGAACTTCAACCTTTCCTGCTCTTTCGTAAAAGTCTGCAATCCTACTTGCAAGATAAGCAGGGAATCCTTCATCTCCTGGCATCTCTTCAAGACGACCACTCATCTCACGGAGGGCTTCTGCCCATCTAGATGTAGAATCTGCCATCATAGCTACGTTATAGCCCATGTCTCTAAAGTATTCTGCAAGGGTAACTCCTGTGTAGATACTTGCCTCACGGGCAGCTACTGGCATGTTTGATGTATTTGCTATGAGGACTGTACGTTTCATGATTGATTCGCCTGTTTTTGGATCTATTAGCTCAGGGAATTCGTTAAGTACGTCAGTCATCTCGTTTCCACGCTCACCACAACCTACATAGATTACTATGTCAGCATCGGCAAACTTTGCTATCTGGTGTTGGACTACAGTCTTACCAGAACCGAATGGTCCAGGAATTGCTGCTGTACCGCCCTTAGCAACTGGGAAGAAGGTATCTATAACTCTTTGACCTGTTATAAGTGGCTCATCTGGGTCGATTTTCCTTGTGGAAGGACGAGCCTGTCTTACTGGCCATTTTTGAAGCATGGAAACTTCTTTATCGCCATCTTCTGTCTCAATTATTGCTATTGTTTCATCGACTGTAAACTCGCCAGCTTTGATGTCTTTGATTGTTCCTGATACGCCTATTGGAACCATGATCTTGTGGGTGATAACACTAGTCTCTTCAACTTCGCCTAGGATATCTCCTGCTTCAACCTTATCAGAAACACTTGCTGTTGGGTTAAATTCCCAAGTTTTTTCCCTATCTAGAGCTGTACTTGTTACACCTCTTTTTAGGAATTCTCCTGCCAAATCTTGGAGTTTCTCAAGAGGTCTTTGGATTCCATCGTACATCTTCTCTAGCATTCCTGGTCCAAGTTCTACTGAAAGAGGATGACCTGTAGTTACTACTTCATCGCCAGGTCCTATTCCTGTTGTTTCCTCATAGACTTGGATACTGGCAACATCACCTCTCATCTCAATTATCTCGCCGATGAGCTTATCTTTTGATACCTCGACCACATCGTAGATATTAGCGTCAGATAAGCCGCTAGCTTCTATCAATGGTCCAGATACCTTTGTAATTTTACCTTTATTCAAATTAAGCTCCTTTAATCTAGAATGTTTGCTCCAACAGCCTTCTCAACAGACTTGTTGATATCCGCTAAGCCTATTCCCATTGATCCCTTGTTTGATGGGATTAGGATAATGGCTGGAGTCATTTCTTCTCTATATTTGTCAATTGTAGATGGAATCTCTTTGGCTAAATCTTCTGTGATAAATATCACACCGAATTCTTTCTTAGCCAAATCTTTGATTGTCTTTTTTGCATCAGTTCCATCTATTGCTGTATATACTTCAACACCCAATGCCTTGAATGCAAGGATTGAGTCCTTATCTCCTATTACTGCTACCTTATACATAAGATTTCCTCAACTTTTCTAAAGTAAATTCTTTATCCAACTTATTGAGTTTGGATACGAGTAGAATCCTTAAGTTTTTGATCTCAGTTTCCTTGGATATTACATAATTCATTAGGACCTCTGGACCAAAAGTTATCATCTTAGAATCTCTCGTATAATCAGTCATATGAGAATCTATGGCCTTTTCTAGAGCTAGGATATTATCATCTAAGTCTAAATCATCCTTTAGGCTGTCTTTTACGTAGCCACCGACTTTGGCATTAGAAAGACTTCCTATAAGTTGGTTAATCTCGTAAGAGAAATATTCCTTAAACTTAATAGGCTCAATAAAGCCACCTTCTATTAGTGTTTTTTCAAGAGTTTCCATATCTTCACCTTGGCTTTTAACTCTAAGAAGGCTCTTAAGATTTATCAAGTCAATTGTTTCTCTAGTAAAGTCTATCAGAGTATCTAAGTCTAAAGCTTTCGCATCTAGTAAGAGTTTCTCATAATAGGACTTATCTAGGCTAATATCTATATCTTGAGGATTTTTAGTCTCTTCGTAAGTAGATAGGGCCTTTTGGGCATAGTCTAGGTATAGGTCTCTTGAATCCTTCACTAGGTCGTCTTCCTTATCAGAAGAAAGACTTGCCACTTTATCAAAAAAGTCGCTCTTCCTATCTTCTTTGATGAGGTTTTTCTTGATATATGCTAGGTCAATATCTCCCATCTCTAGGTAAAGAGAAGAGTAATCCTTATCTTGGATTAATTCCTTAACCAAAACTTTGAGATTGTGGAAGATATATTTTTCCTTCATATAATCTATAATCTCCTTGTCAGGAGCTATATCCTCAATTGCCTTGTAGACTCTTTTTAATTCATCTTTTAGAATTTTCTCATATTCTTCTGGCCTGTCAAGATCGTTGATAGGTCCTCTGTAGATTGTTTCGTTTAGCTGATTTAAAACTTCTCTTAGAGAATCATAATCATTGAGTCTTTCAAGGTCAGTCCTTGTAAGGAGGTTTTTTTCATACATTCTCGTTGAAATAGATGCGCTTATATAGTCATCTTTATTCATCTAATCACCTCACTTAAATAGAATATCTGATATTTGTTTTTTAATATCGTCGCTTTTATATTTGATCAATGAAGAAAATCTATTGTCATATTCTATCTTGCCATCTCTAACGATGAAGCCTTCGTCAACTGTCTCATCTGAGATTTTAAGATTTCCTAAATCAGCCTGGCTAAAAATATTCTTAAACCTATCTTCTAATAGAATCTCGCCTTTTTCTATATTTGAATTTTTCAAAGTGTTTAGGACGTAATCCTTGTATGATGATTCATCCATAGATTTTAGGCTCACTAGAAGCTTATCTAAAACACTTTCTATAGCTGAGTTCTTGCCGGAGATAATGATATCTCTTGCTTCTCTCTTGGCAGAGACTTTCTCATTTGAAAGAGTAAGGTCTGCTTCCTTTTTAGCATCAGCTAAGATCTTATCGGCTTCTTTTTTTGCCTTATTTGCCATATCTTCAAGGATATTCTTAGCTTCATTTTGGCTTTTTTCTAGTATTTGATTTTCTTCTTTTTCCGCTTTTTCTCTTATGCTTTGTAATATTAATTCAAGATTATCCATAATCTTATCCTAATATTAAGCGTTTAGTACAAGTAGTAGTGATATAACGAATCCAAGGATAGCATATAGCTCAACCATTACAGAATAGATTACACCCTTGATGAACTCATCTTCTTTTTTAGCTAAGATGTTTACACCTGCTACAGCTACTCTACCTTGAGCTATTGCTGAGTGATAACCTACTATTCCTACAGGAAGTGCTGCCATTAGTAGGTAAAGACCTCTTGCTGTATCGATATCTCCACCTGTAATTTGTTGGAAGATAAAGAAACCAATTACGAATCCGTAAAGTCCTTGGGTACCTGGTAGAAGTTGTAAGATAAGTGCCTTACCAAACTTTTCTGGCTCTTCTACTGTAAGTGCTGCTGTCGCTTCACCTGTCATACCTGTACCTTTTGCAGAACCCATTCCTGATAGGAATGTAGCGATTGCTGCTGCTAGAACTGCAAATACTAAACCACCATTTTCAACTAAAAAATTACTCATTGTCTCCTCCTCTTAATATTTTGACAAATTTTGTATCTTCAATCATCTCACGGAACTTAACTCCGCCACCTTCATAAAATTTATTAAACATCTCTACATATATAAGTCTTAGACCGTGTACATAGGCTGATAGATAAGATAGGAACATGTTAAATAGTTGGAATACAACAAATATGATAATTCCAGCTATAATTCCTCCGATTGAACCATTACCTGCTACCAAGTCTACAATTAAGTTTACAGAATATGCCACGAAGCTTCCTGATAGAACTAGGGCCATAAGTCTTAGGAAAGATACGAAATCCCCTATCCAACTTGTAAGTCCGTAGACTTCATAGAAACCTGATCCAATTCTTCCTCCGATAGATTTAGCTTCTCTACCAGAAAATAGGAATATTCCTAAGATACCAATAATCATCACCCATTTTGCAATTGGGTTTTTAGTTAAGGCTAAAGCTACAGCTCCGCCTACAGCCATATACATAAATCCTACATCGTACATAGCATCCATTGGCTTTCCGTCTCTAATATACATATAAGCTTTTACGCCTAATGCAACGAATAGTGAAATAGCTCCAATCACCAAGCTCATTACTATAAGTGAGTTGATGTCTGTCGCAGGATCTATTAGGCCAAATGGTACTTCTATTATTCCGCCAAATACTGATCCAAATATAGCCCCAAATACACATGCAGAAAGAGATATCCTAAGGAATAATCTCAAATTCTTCTCAGTAGAAGCTGGGAACTTCTTTAGCTTAAGGGCAAGTAATATTGCTATTGTTGCAAGGGCCCCATAGCCTAAGTCTCCTATCATAAAACCTGTAAATATTGTATAAAATATTGCTACAAGTCCACTTGGATCTACCTCGTTGTATTTTGGAAGTGAGTAGGTCTTTACGACTTCCTCATATGGATCTACCAATTTGTTATTCTTAAGTATTATTGGAACCAAGCTATCTTCCTTATTAGCCTCTTCGATATCAAGTATATAGGCATCGCCTAAAGCATTTTTAATATCTTTTTTGAATCTCTCAGTAGCATCTACCGGAACATAGCCTTCAATAACATTCATAAGCCCTGTCTCTAGGAAAAATTCGCTTGATTCTTCCTTTCTTCTTAGGTTGAGGACATAGGCCTTGTAAATATATAGGTCCTTTAAGTATTTTTTGAAATCTAGGATTTCATTTTCGAGATTTTTAATTAATTGTTCTTTTTCTTCGAGTTTGTCAGATAGGTCATAGATTTCTTCTCCTATCTTGCTAGTTGAATTAATTTTAACTCTGCTATAGCCGAACTCTCTTAGAAGTTCTACTAGATCTTCCTTTTCTTCTATACTTGATAGGGCAACTATATAGTTTGTCTTATCAAGTTCAGAGACTTTGTATACTAGAGACTTTTCTAGATTTCTTTCTACTAGGGCTTTTTGTAGCCCATCATAGAATTGATCAGAAATTGTTCCTGTCTCTACAAAGACTCTCTTAGAATCATAGAGTTCTTGGATGTCTACATCTATATCCTTCCATGGCTTAAGAGCTTCTATTTTATTTGTAAGCTCATTTCTTTCTCCCAAGGTCTTTTCTCTTTGGCCTACGAGGTCTTTTATCTTGCCATATATAAGATCGAAGTCAAAATTCTCACCCTTTTTCTTCACATCTTCTAAGCTAAGTTCAGTAAAACTTGTATCTGGTTTGATGTCCCTATCTTTCATGTAATTTTCTAAAAGATTAATTACATAATCGGCCTTGTTTATACTAGAGTCGATTTTTTGAAGTTGGTCTGTGTTTCTAACTTCTGAAAGGTAGGTTCTTTCCTCATCTTCTTCCAAATCGTTAAAGTGAACATAGTTAAAAGCTTGTAGGATATTTAGTAAGTCATCCCTTTCGGATTTAAAAGCTAGCAAGTTAAACTTATTCATTTTAACTATTGCCATTTTCTATAATCCTTTCACTTAAAGATTTAACAATACCATCTATAGTATCTTTACTTTGATTCTTAAGCTTTTCCGAGTTAGCTTTAGCTTCCTCGATAGTAGGCTCTTTGTCTTTATTTGCAGCTTTTTCTGCATCCTCAAGAATCGTTTTTGCCTTTTCTTTCGCTCTCGTGATTGTTTGTTTGTACTCATCATCTGCCTTAATTTTGGCTTGGTCGATGATCTCACGAGCTTTAACTTTTGCCTTATCGATAGTCTCATCTGCCTTATCTTCGGCTTCTTTGACTTTCAATAAAATATCGTCAGCCATCTTTCACCCCCTATTTGCCTTATTAAAATTATATCATAAAATACCTATATATGATATAATTAACCGATAAATAAGATTTTTAAACATATTTTTGAGGATAAGAATGATTAAGAAACTACTAATACTTACAATTTCAATGTTTTTAATCGCTTGCGATGGCGATTTTAATAAGACCAATGCTAAGGAAAATAAAACAAATATGGCCTATCCCTTCGACATGATGGCTGGTTTTGAGGAAGATAAGACCCTCTACTTAAAATCTACTGCGCCTTTCTTTTATGCAAATATTAAAACAGATCCGAATTCGGCCTATGAGAAAAATGAACTGACAAATCTCGACTATAACAAGGAATTGATCTTTGCTAATATGCACATAAGGATTCCTGAAAGATGCAAGGTCTTTAAGAGCAAAAGCGACGATAAATACATTCTAGATTTCCCTTATAGCGCATCCTATAATATATTCTTAAGCTTTGAAGAAGTGACTAATACTAAGATTTTAGGCCAAAAAGATATCTTAAAAGCTTGTCAATTATCTGAAAAGACCATAGATAGTGGGGAGAGAATCATTAGCCACTCTCTGAGAAATAAGATGACTAATGTCGACTCAGCCTACTTTATAAGCGAAAGGGGCGGAGAAAGGCTTACGCATTTTTTTGTAAAAACGCCTTCATCCATAATCCACTTTACAATCACAGAAGATAAAAGCTTAAGCTTGAAATCCAAAGACATAATGAGCGATATCTTGATCGCCATGTATAAGGAAAGTGACGATCCTATGGAGATTGCTAAAGACTTTACCGACTATACAGATAAGATAAATGTCTTTGCCACAAAAGAAGTAGAAATGGGAAAGATCAAATTTAAAATACCAGAAGACTTCCTCCTAAACCAAGATAAGAAAGGAATCAAGGCTTATATATCAAAAGTTGATGGAGAAGTAGTCTCAGAGATAATAATCAAAATAGATGAAAAAGACGGGAGAAAGCTTGAAGAAATATCATCTCTTAACTCAGGCTATATAATCTATCCAATAAATATCGTAACAAATGGAGTAAGCGAGAAGGGAGAGATAAACAAACTCTCCTACATAAGAAACGGGGCAAGACTTTATCTTCCATCATTTTCCCTTAAGGGAGATAAGGTCGTAATAGAGACTAAGGATGAATTTGTGACATTTTTTATCCTAGGGCCTCTAAATGATAATGACCAGACAAGTATTATGACAAAGTCCATTATATCAAGCATAGAGAAGAAAATTTGAAAGGAAGATTATGACAGAAAGAATACTCCATGTCTTTGGCACCCTAAATCGTGGAGGGGCCGAGACTTTGGTAATGAATATCTATAGGAATATAGACAGAAGTAAGATTCAGTTCGACTTTGTAGTTCATCACGAAGAGGAGGGAGCCTACGAAGAAGAAGTAAGAAAGCTCGGAGGGAAGGTCTACAGGGTTCCAAACTACAAAGGCACCAACCACTTCGCCTACAAGAAAGCTTGGGATAAGCTTCTTAAAAATCATCCAGAATACAAAATCATCCACTGCCACAAAGAATCTATCGTAGCCCTTGTAATGGATGAGGCAAAGAAAAATAGAAGAATTGCCATAGCCCACAGCCATAACACACAAAACATACCTGGATTTAAGGGAAAGGTCATGGATGTCCTAAATAAAAACGTAGATGCTAAGGCCGACTACCGCTTCGCCTGCTCAGCCGATGCAGGATATTGGATGTTTGGTAGAGATAAAGACTTTACAGTTATAGATAATGGCATCGAAGTGGAAAACTTCAGCTACAATCCACAAATAAGATCGAAAATTAGGGAAAGGCTTGGATTTTCAGACAAAAAGATCCTAGGTCACATAGCAAGATTTAACAAGCAGAAAAACCACTCCTTCCTAATCGATATATTTGCCGACTTAATAAAGGAAGATGATGATTATCTCCTAGTCCTTGCAGGCGTAGGTGATTTAAAAGATGAAATAGAAAAAAAGGTAAAAGACTTAGGAATAGAAGATAAGGTAATCTTTTTGGGTTCTATCGGCTATGTAAATGAGCTCCTCCAAGCCATTGATATCTTTATCCTTCCTTCTCTATACGAAGGACTTGCCGTATCGACCATAGAGGCCCAGGCCGCAGGGCTTAAGTGTCTATTAGCAGATACCATAGACAAAAACTCCAAGATAACAGACCTAGTTGAATTTATCCCAATTAATCAGGGCACAGACCCATGGATAAAAGCAATTCACAAGGCTCTTCCTTATCAAAGAGAAGATACAAGCGAGATGATAAAAAAAGCAGGATTTGATATAAGAGAAACTGCAGAAAGACTATCAGATTTTTACCTCAATCTAATAAAATAAGAAACCAATCCCTAGAGATGTAAAAATTTCTGGGGATTTTTCTATGTAATTTTTTTACATTCTATTGTATTTTTTTAAATTTAGGGATAAAATAATAAAATAAAATTTTGGAGGATTTATGATAGAATTATTAAAGACTTTTGATAAGTTCCTCTGGGGTCTGCCTTTGATAGTGGGCATCCTAGGAACTGGCATATACATAAGTATTAAGACAGGCGGCATTCAATTTAGGAAATTACCCTTTGCCCTAAGGCATACTTTGGGAAATATTTTCGAAAAGGACCACGACCACAAAAGTGGCGACATATCACCCTTCCAGGCCCTAGCCACAGCCCTTGCAGGAACAGTTGGGACAGGAAATATAGTAGGAGTTTCCCTCGCCATTCTCTTGGGTGGTCCTGGGGCTATATTTTGGATGTGGCTTGCGGCAATTTTCGGTATGGCAACTAAGTTTGCCGAGGTAAGCCTTGCGGTTTTGTATAGAGAAAAGAAGGGTAAGGGCTTTGTGGGCGGACCCATGTATTATATTAAAAACGGTATGGGCAATGAGAAACTCGCCAAGGCCTTTGCAATCTTTTCTGGCCTTGCTGTTTTCGGTATAGGAAACTCTACCCAGTCCAATGCTATAGCAGGAGTTCTTAAGGAAAACTTAAATATCAATCCCCTAATAACTGGGGTAATCCTAAGTATAATTGCGGCAATTGTAATCGTTGGAGGTATTAATTCCATATCCAAGGTCACTGAAAAGCTAGTGCCCCTCATGTCTATTCTTTATATAGGAGGATGTATCAGCGTCTTAGTCGTTAATTATTCTAATATCCTTCCTGCCTTCAAATCCATATTTCTAGGAGCCTTTAGCCCAAGATCTCTTGGAGGAGGATTTGCAGGTCTTTCTATTAAGTCTGTCGTAAGTTCCGGCATCGCTCGTGGAGTCTTTACCAACGAAGCAGGGCTTGGATCATCTCCTATAGCTCACGCTTCTGCCAAAACCGACCACCCTATCCGCCAAGGTCTTTGGGGAATAGCGGAAGTCTTCGTCGATACCATCATAATTTGTACCATGACAGCCTTGGTAATTCTTACTACCGGGGCTAACACAAGGGCAAATGTCGATGCGAGCGCCCTAGTCTCCCAGGCCTTTGCTAGCGGATCAAGCTTCGGTCCTATGATTGTAACAATTGGCCTAAGCCTTTTTGCCCTATCAACTATCCTAGGTTGGGCCTACTACGGAGAGGTAAGTATAGGATTTCTCTTTGGCGAAAAAGCCTTCATCCCTTATAGGATAGTCTATGTGATTTTTGTCTTCCTTGGAGCAAATATGGACTTAGGCCTTGCCTGGACTGTGGCAAATATCCTAAATGGTCTCATGGCCATACCAAACCTCATAGCCCTCATAGCCCTAAGCCCAGTCCTTGTAAAATTGAGTAAAGATTTCTTCAAAGACCCAGAAAGAATTAGAAAATCTAGCGAAGAATACGAATCCTATCTAAAATAAGACAAGCTAAAACCGACCTTAGCCCAAAGCCTTGGTCGGTTTATTTTATAGGTCATCTTCGATAATAGATGATTTAGAGTAGGCTGTTACTTTTGCTTCGAAGAAGTCTGTCTTTACTCCGTTTGGATCTGAGTATTCGTCTACCCATTTCATAGATTCTGGTATTTCCTTATAGCCTTCATAAAGTGGCTCAAGTCCTAAGCCTTTGGCCCTTAGATTGCCCAGATATTTGATATAATCTTCTATCATCTTCTCGTTAAGTCCTGCTATACTATTACCTATAGAGTATTTGCCCCAGGCGATTTCTTGCTCTACTCCTTCTTTTAGCATTTCTCTATAGTAGTTTTGTAATTCAGGGACGAAGAGGTCTTCTCTTTCTTTCTTAAGGTCATTTATAAGAGATCTAAAGAGCCAGAGGTGGGTGTTTTCGTCTCTGTTGATGTATCTTATCTCTTGAACTGTTCCTGGCATCTTGCCATTTCTTCCTAGATTGTAGAAGAAGGAGAAGCCTGAATAGAAATAGATTCCTTCTAGGATATAGTTTGCTATTAGGACTTTCATAAATCTAAATTCGTCATCATTTTCCAAGAATTCGTTGTATTGGTCTCCTATAAACTCATTTCTCTTAAGGAGATGTTCATCTTCCTTCCATAGGTATAGGATTCTTGTTCTTTCTTCTGGAGAACAAATTGTATCTAGGATGTAGGAATATGATTGTGAATGGATAGATTCTTGGTAGGTTTGAATTGACAAGCAAAGGTTGATCTCATTTGCTGTAATGTAGGTCTGTAAGTTTGGTAGGTTGGCGGTTTGGATTGAATCAAGATAGGTTAGGAAGGAGAGAATCCTGTCGAAGGCCTTCTTCTCGTTTTGGTCAAGCTTCCTATAGTCTTTTATGTCTTGATTTAAGTTGATCTCTTCTGGTATCCAGAAGTTGTTCATGGCTTGTCTGTACCAATCGCTGGTCCATGTATATTTGAGATTATTAAAATCGTTTAAGTTGGTTGTGTTTCCTTGAATTATTCTTCTCTTAGAAAGGTCAATATCTCCATCTTCGTTGAAAATACCACGCTTATTAACTTCTTTTTTTTTGCTTTCTTCCATTATTTACTCCTTATAAAATTGACTCAACAATTGATGCAATTATGGCAAGGACGATACTTGCTATAACTAAACTTCCTAAATGACTGTCTATATATGCTCCGTCTACAAACTTAAAGGCAAGATACAAGACGAAGGCATTGATTACTAGGTTAAACAAGCCCAAGGTCAAAAATGTGATAGGAAAAGATAAGAACTGCAAAATTGGTTGAACTACCTTTTGTAAAAGTGTAAGTATAACTGCTGTAAGAATTAGGGCGGCTGGTTTGTCAAATGAAATGTGTGAAATAAAGTTGCTCATAAGCCAAAGAGCAACAGCATTAGCTATAAATAATACCATAAAATCTCCTTTACATATTTTATATTATTATATTAGAAGAAAAAATAAGGGCAAGATTGGAAATTTTCATTTTTCTGGTAAGCTGATTAAAAAGGAGAAATCTATGATTTTTATTAGCGGAATTTTATATATATTATTAGTTATTTTGGGCTTTTTTGTAGAGATCAAAAACTTCATCCTTATAGCCATGATGCTTATTTTTGCTATAAGTCTTTTCAAGGAAAGAGAGCTCCTAAGGAATAGAGGAAGTATTAAGACTAAAATAATATCTATAATATTTTTGATAATACTAATATTTATTCTTTCCCTAATCCAAGAAAAAATGGCAATTACAAACTACAGCTTCATTGCTAATAACAATAAGGTATCCTACTCTTACCTAATAGTTTCTTACCTAGTCTTAACAGCCCTAATAGAAACTAGAAAGACCTTAAAGTAAAAATACCAAAGAGTCGCTTAAATCCCGGCTTTTTGGTATTTTTAAATAATAATTTTACAATGCTTTATTTAATTTTAGCTTGCACATGAATCGCATTCTTCAACTTCTTGGCTCTTTCCTCTGACATAATAAATAGACTTAACTCCAGCTTCCCAGGCTGTTATATAGATATTTAATAACTGTCTCATGGTGTATTCTGTGGTTATATAGATATTTACTGATTGGGCTTGGTCTATGTGCTTTTGTCTTACTCCTGCCATACGCATAGATATGTTTTGGTCTATGTCGTGGGCGTTTTCGTAGAGCCAGAAGGTCTTTGTTGTAAGTCCTGGGGCAACTCTTGGAACTATGGCTCCCTTCTTTTCTTCTAGGAAGTAACGGCTCATGATTGGGTCAACTCCTGCTGAAGTGCCTGAGATGATTGATGTTGATCCTGTTGGGGCTACCGCCATTAGATAGCCATTTCTTAGGCCGTTTTCTTTAACATCCGCCCTTAATTTCTCCCATCTTTCGCTCTTATAATCTCTTAGGTCAAAGTAGGCTCCTGTCTCCCAGTCGCTTCCTTCAAAGCATGAGTATGCTCCCTTTTCCTTGGCAATTTCCATAGATTCTTTGATAGCATAATAGTTGATATCTTCATATACCCTATCTACAAATTCACCGTGGGCCTCTTCGTTTTGCCAGCTTATGTCGTTTTTAACTAGCATGTGGTGGTAGCCGCTTGTCCCAAGTCCTATTGCCCTGTATTTTTTGTTGGTTACCTTGGCATATGGAGTTGGATAGTAGTTTAGGTCGATTACATTATCAAGGGCCCTTACTACTGTTCTTACAGTCTCCTCAAGCTCTCCCTTATTATTTACATCGACCTTACCTAGGGTTAGACTTGCCAGGTTACATTCTACGAAGTCTCCTGGTTTTGTCTTGTTTACTATGATTGTGTCTCCATTTTCATCGACTATCTCTGTTGAGACAGACTCTGATGGGCTCATGTTTTGGGCGATTTCTGTACATAGGTTTGATGAATAGATCATTCCCTTGTGCTTGTTTGGATTTAGTCTGTTTACTGCATCCCTGTTGAAGACAAATGGAGTTCCTGTTTCTGTCCATGATTTAATGAGTAGTCTTACCATATCTTTGACAGACATAGTCCTTCTGGATATATCCTTATCTGCTACTAGCTTCTTGTAAAATTCTTCGAATTCTTCTCCGTAGGTGTCCTCTAGGGCCTTACCGTATTTTTTCTCTACTTCGTGAGGGTCGAACATATGCCAGTCAGCATTAATATCATCACGGGTTAGTCTCCAGAAGAGGTCTGGAACGCATACTCCAGGGAAGACATCATGGGCCTTCATCCTGTCATCTCCGTTGTTTGTCCTAAGTCCCATAAATTCTGGTATATCCTTATGCCAAATATCTAGATAGACTGCAACTGCTCCTTGTCTTACCCCGAGTTGGTCTACTGCTACGGCTGTGTCATTGGCAAGTCTTATCCAACGGATAACTCCACCAGCAACTCCTTCAAAGCCACGTATATCTGACCCGTTAGCCCTTACCTTTCCAAAGTAGAGGCCCATTCCTCCTCCATGCTTTGACACTTCCGCAAAGTTTGTAACAGAACGATAGATTCCCTTTAGGGTATCTGGGACTGTGTCTATAAAGCATGAGGATAGTTGGTTAAATGGCTTTCTGGCATTGGTCATGGTAGGTGTTGCCATAGTTGCCTTTAGTGTTGAAAGGATATCGTATAATCTTTTAGCAAATCCTATCTTATTCTTTTCAGGAATTGCAAGATGCATGGCGATTCCCATAAACATCTCTTGTACCTTCTCCAGTATATCTCCCTTGTGGTTGGTGATTAGGTATCTTTTCCTTACAAGATCAAGGCCAGAGTAGGTAAAGATCTTATCCCTAGAAAAGTCCATATAGGCTTCTAATTCGTCTATCTCTTCTCCTGTATAGTTTTCTAGGATGTAAGATCCATACAAGCCTTCTTCAGTTAGAAATTCTATTTTTGATTTGAAGTCGAATAGCTCGTATCTTTCTTCACTTTTTTCTATCTCATAGTTAATCTCTCGCATAAGAAAGCGTGCTGCTATTATCTCCCAATCTGGAGCTTCCTTGCTGGTAAGCTCGCTTGCAGCTCTGGTAATCGCCTTAAGCATATCTTCTTCTGTCATATTCACCTTAAGGAAGGATTCAAATTTGAAAAAGAGAGACTCTATAGGATATCTTTGGTTGTCAAATTCTGTTTGAACTTCTGTGATTATACTAAGAATATTCTTGTCATTTATATATTTTGAGAAGTCTCCTAAAACTTTTCTGTCCATATTGTGCTTGGCACGGTAGAGGATAAATGATTTTACCTCTCTGTAGTAGTTCTCATCAATTAGGGTGAGTTCTACTAGGTCTTGCACTTCTTCAACCGTAACAGTATGATCAGCCGGATATTTTTCCTTGATTGTCTTTTCTATCTTTGAGGAAATCTTCCTTAAATCTTCCTCGCTTATCATACTATCAACAGAGTAGAAGGCCTTAGCAATTGCTTTTTCTATTTTTTCTCTTTCAAAATCTGCCCTCGAACCGTCTCTTTTAATAATCTCCATCTTAACTCCTTAATCTCTCATAAACAAAGGTCATTTATATATCAACTAATATCAACTTCTCTTAGAAATTTGTAGTTACTTTATCAAAAGTCTAATACTAGATATAGTATCTTTATCTTGTAATCGTCTATTATCATACCATATATTGTGGTTTTTCAAAATAAGAAAAAACAGCACAAATTAGCGATTTTTGTAATTTATGCTGCTTTTTGCAATAATTTTTTCTAAATTTTATAGATTTTCTCCGTACAAATGTTCGAATATATCTTCCTTAACTACAGTAGTATCGAGAAGGATATCGAAGAGTCCTTGTTTTTTGGGACTAAAGCCAACTATTAAATAAAGAATTTTAAATTTATTTAGGACAAATCTTCCACAAACTTCTCTAAGTATTATTTGAGAGAAAGTTAATTTATCACTCGTTAAGGAAATTACCCTAAGACCTAAGATCATCTTGCCTAGGGTCCTTCCATTTGTGAAAAGTGTCATCAGAAAGAAGTAGACTAAAGTAACTCCTGTCCTAAGCACTTCTTCCAGGCTAAAACTTAAGATACTTGCATCCATATCTAAGGTCAAGAAGGCTTTAAGTATTGTAAATATTCCTCCTACAACTAGCATATCTATAAGAAAGGCTACAATCCTTAGGAAAAATCCTCCATAGGCGAAACTGTAGTCCTTTTCTCTAATAGGAACTTTTACTTCAGTCATTGTAATCACCATACAAATACATTGGCCTTGGGCCTTCGTTTTTCATTAATTTATCGAGAATTGCAAGGTCTGATTGGCTTTTCTTAAGGTCTGTGACTTTTGAAAATATTGATGAGAAAGATCCCATAAGGTTATCATTTCTTATTACCATTGGATCTTCTAAGTTATTTTCACTTGCCATATCGCTTACGGCTGAATCGAGGTCTCCTATTTTATCAACGAGTCCATTTGCTAGGGCTTGGCTACCGTCGTAGACCCTACCGTCAGCTAGCTTTCTAACTTCTCTTTCAGAAAGGCCACGTCCTTCTGCTACGATTTTTACAAATCTATCAAAGGCTGAGTCCACAAGTCCTTGGAAGTATTCTTTCTCTTCCTTACTCATATCTCTTCCTTGGCTTCCAGCATCTTTCATCTTGCCTGTTGTGATATTTTGCTCTTTTACTCCATACTTTTCGAAAAGTCCTTGGAGGGAGTAGGATTGAATGATTACACCGATTGATCCTGTCCATGTTTCATTAGAGGCATAGATCCTATCAGTAGGAGCTGATATATAGTAGCCTCCGCTTGCTGCCATCTCACGCATTACAGTGTATACTGGCTTTTCCGCTTCCTTAAGGGCCTTTATCTCGTTTGCGATCCTCTCTGAAGCATAGACTGATCCTCCTGGAGAGTTTACATTTAGGATTACTCCCTTGACTAGTGGGTCTTCTTTGGCCTTTTTAAGCTCTTCAACTACAAAATCATTGGAATCATTTGATTGGATTACTCCATCGACATCTACAACCTTGATTTTCTCCTTCGGATTTGTTCCTTGGACTATTTCTTCTGTATAGCTAGAAAAGTCTGAAAAGTTTTTCATATATTTATTCTTTAGATTTTCCTCTACTTCCTTATCCTTATCCTTGGCAAATACCGAAATTACAAGGACCAGGACACTTATAGCTACAGCTATCCATTTTTTTGCGTTATTTTTCATAAATCTCCTCTTAATTCATTTCCTGTTTCTTTATCAGTATAACATAAAGCTTCAAAGCTGTTAAGTTGTAGATTAAATTGCTTTTTTATCTAACTTTAAGTACAATATTAGTGCATCACAAGTATCGTTAACACTTAGATACATTGTTAATGTATAGCTCCTTTTGGAGCTATTTACATAAAGCTGGGCTCTCTTTTGGCCCTTTTTCTTTTGCCAATTTTATAAGCACAGAAACTGCTTCGTCCAAAAGCTCTTCTATAGAAGGCTTTTCTTTAGAAACTATTAGGGTCTTACAACAATCGAATGGAATTAGGATCCTCGTAGCTTCTGATTTTCCTATAGCCTTAGAGATTTTCTTACTTATCTCTCCGTGAAGAGAATTCGTTATAACTATTCCTGTCGTTCCCAATATGTAATCACAGTCTTTGACATTTACGACAATAGCATTCTCGCCAGTCGCAATTATATCGGCTCCTGCCTTTTTCATAGCTTTGCTGGAAAAATAATTAGTTCCTAGGCCGTAGACTAGAGCATCTAGATTTTCTTTCTTGATTTTACTGACTAGGCTTGCACCTATCGAGCCTCCCTGGCCATCAATTACTACTATCTTCATATTCTCCTCCTTATACTATTTTATCATAAGCTTAGTTCTTGACCTAGTTTTTTTTATATGTTAAGATAAAATTGTTAGCATGAAGCTAACTTTATTTAAATTACCATGAGGGTTTAGGGGATTCCTATGCCCTTTTTTATTTATAAAAAGAAAGGAAGATTATGAATATAGAAGAAGCAAAAAAAGAAAAGCTCGATAGTATAGTCAAAAATCTCCTCAAAGAGAAATTTGTCCTAGCATTTTCTGGAGGAGTCGACTCATCTTTAATCTTAAAGCTTGCAAGTATGTATAGAAAAGAGAGAAACGATGTCGTAGCCATAATGTATAATACAAATACTACCCCAGACGGAGACTTGGAAAACTCTCAAAACTTGGCAGATGAAATGGATGTCGACCTAAGGGTTGTGGATATCGATGTATTCGACAATGAATATATAAAGCATAATACCATAGACAGATGCTATCATTGCAAGAGCTTCCTCTTTGAAGAAGCCTTCAAGCTAAAAGATGAGCTTGGCTACAAATACGTAGTAGATGGATCAAATCTAGATGACTACAAGGTCTTTAGACCAGGAGTAAGAGCTCTTAACGATAAGGGAGTTGTAAGTCCCTTGAAGGAAGCAGGCTTTACTAAGGATATGGTAAGGGCCTATGCCAAAGAGCTAAACTTATCAGTATACAAGAGGCCTTCTGCCCCATGTCTTGCGACTAGATTCCCATACAATGAATTGATCGATAAAGATAAATTCGAAGCAATTAATAAGGCAGAAATCTATCTAAAAGATCTGGGTCTAGAAAATGTCCGTGTAAGAGTCTATGGAGATAATACTAGAATCGAAGTCGATAGGAAGGATTTTGATAAGGTATTCAATAATGTAGATGAAATTGTCGCAAAACTTAAAGATTTTGGCTTTAAATATGTAAATCTCGACCTAGAAGGCTACAGGTCTGGGTCAATGGATGAGGTAATAGAAAAGGAAGATAAGCTTAAGCTTAATCCATGGTTAGATCATGAATGATAAAGAATTTTTAGAAAATATTAAAAACGGCAAGATGACAATTGATGAGGGCCTAGCCTATCTTAAGGACTTTAATTTTAAAGATATAGATATAGCAAAGCTCGACTTTCAAAGAAAAAATAGGAGGGGCTTTCCTGAAACAATCTTCTGCCAGGGCAAGGAGGACTTTGCCTTGGTGGAAATCTTCAAGGCCTTTGCCGAAAGAAGTGACTCAGTAATAGGTACTAGGGCAACTAAGGACCAATACGAGCTTGTAAAAAGGGAAATCCCTCAAGCAAAATACGACCCTACAGGAAGGATTATCTCCCTAGAATATGAAAGCCTTCCTCAGATTGGAAATATTGCCATTTGCACAGGAGGAACTGCAGATCTTTTCGTCGCAGAAGAAGCTGCCCTTACGGCGGAGTTTTTTGGGGCTAAGGTTAGCCGCTTTTACGATGTTGGAGTATCAGGACTACACAGGATGTTAAATAAAATCGACGAGATTAAGAAAGCTAATGTAATAATTGCTATAGCCGGTATGGAAGGAGCACTTGCCACTGTCCTTGCAGGCCTTGTCGATAAGCCAATCATAGCAGTACCAACTTCTGTGGGATACGGGGCAAGCTTTAATGGTATATCTGCTCTACTTACCATGCTTTCAACCTGCGCTGAGGGAATTTCTGTAGTAAATATTGACAATGGCTACGGAGCAGCCTACGCTGCCTGCCAAATAAATAAACTAATAGAGGAGAAATAAATGGACTTATATTTTGAAATGTATTCGGGAATAGCTGGAGATATGACAATTGGAGCTCTCCTAGACCTTGGGGCTAGCAAGGAAAAGCTAGTAGAAGCAATCGATTCCCTTGGGATTGATGGCTACAAACTTGTCTTTGACAGAGCCTTAAAAAGCGGAATCGACGCCTATAACTTCGATGTAATCTTAGAAAGTGAGAATCATGACGAAGATCACGACCATGAAATTCATGACCACCATCACCACGAAGACCACGGCCATAATCATGACCATAGTCACGATCACAATCATGAACACAGCCACGATCACCACCATCATCATGATCATCACCATAATCACGACCATAGCCACCACTCTCACAGCCATGTTCACAGAAATATCTCTGATATAGAAAAGATAATCAATGGATCAGACGTCCTTTCAGAAAAAGCAAAGAAAGACGCCCTAGGAATTTTTGATATCATAGGAGAAGCTGAGTCCAAAGCCCACGGCATAGATAAAAGCGAAGTCCACTTCCACGAAGTAGGAGCTATCGACTCCATCATAGATATAGTTGGGGTAACAGTCCTTCTAGAAGACCTCGGTGTAGAAAACATCTACTTCTCTAAGCTCTTTGAAGGATGTGGCATGCAAAAATGTGCCCACGGCTATATGCCAATCCCAGTTCCTGCAGTAGCAAATATCTTAAGAGATTCAAATATAAGCCTCAATATCATAGACGATTATGGCGAACACGTAACTCCAACCGGAGCTGCTATAGTTAAATATTTCTCGACAGGAGAGACAATCAAGGAATTTGCAATCAAGAAAATCGGACTTGGCGCAGGCAATAAGGATTTTGAGAAGTCTACCAATATCCTAAGAGTTATGGATATAGAAAATCCTAAAAAAAAAAGCCTAATCTTAGCTGAGACAAACATAGACGATACAACAGGGGAAGTTTTGGGCTTTGTGATGGATAAGCTTATGAGAGTTGCTAGGGACTGTTTCTATACACCAATTTTCATGAAGAAAAACCGTCCTGCCTACAAAATTTCCGTCCTTTGTGATAAGGAAAAAATCGAAGTAGTTGAAGATATAATATTTTCTAATACGACCTCAATCGGCATAAGGAAAATAGAAGTCGAAAGGTCAATCCTTGATAGAGAGATGATTACAATAGATCATGACGGTCTAAAGCTTTTCTTTAAGAAAGTCTATCACAAGGATTCTTCCTACATATATCCAGAATATCAGTCAGCCAAAGACTTGGCGGAGAAAAAAAATATATCGATCAAAGAATCTTTTGAAAAGATGAAATTAATTTATGGAGAAAAATATGAAAATTAAGTTAAGAAACATAGGTCTTATGATAATCTTCCTCCTAGTCCTTGCCTCTTGCGGAGGAAATAAGGCAGAGGAAAATAAAACTGAAGCGAAGACAAAAAGCGAAGAAATAACAGAAGATAAGAGTGAAACCAAACTTGTAATTGAAGATGTCCTAGGACGAAAGGTGGAGCTTGATAAGCCAATGGATAAGGTCATAATCCAAGGCTCAGGTTCTGGTGGTCCCTTTATGACTATGATGTATCTAGATAAGGAAAATTTCTATAAGAAAATCGCCGCCATGGATGACGGTATAAGACGCGATAGAAATGACCTCTACCAAAGACTAGTAGATAAAATCCCAGAGCTTGATGATGTCAAAAGAGTAAGTAACTTCGCTGATAACGACTTTTCTCTAGAAGAGCTCCTATCCATAGACGCCGATGGAATCATCGCCCCTGTCTCCTTCAAGGCCCAGCTAGATGCAATAGAAGATAAGATAGGCCTACCTATAATCTATGTAGACTATCACAACCAAGACTTCGACGATCACCTAAAGTCTACAGAAATTATAGCCAAGGCCACAGGACTTGATAAAAACCTCGACAAGCTAAATGGCTTCTATAAGGAAAAGATCGATTCGATGAAAGAAAGACTTAAAGATGCAGATGATAAGCCAAGGGTCTATCTAGAGCATGGCTATGAAGGAGAACACGCTTACGGTAACTCTTACGGCAACGAAATGATGTGGGGTAAGATTATAAACGATGCTGGTGGATACAATCTTACAGGAGACGTCTTGGGAGAAAAGGAAGCGACTCCAGTTTCTGAGGAGTTTGTCCTATCCCAAGATCCTGATATAATTTTTATCACTGGAGCAGAATGGGTTGAAAAGCCTGAGTCAATGAAGATGGGCTTCGGAATTAGCCCAGAAGATGTAAGCAAAAAAATTGATAAATACAAGATACGAAATGGATGGAAAGACTTATCCGCCATGAAGGAAAAAAATTTCTATGTCATAGGCCAAAACTTAGCAAGGGACATGTGCGACTTCTACGCCTACGAAACTCTCGCCAAGACCTTCCACCCAGAGCTTTTCAAAGATGTGGACCCAGAGGCTGATATGAAAGAATTTTACGAAAACTTCATGCCTATAGAATATCAAGGAACTTGGTTTAGCAAATATGAGTAAGAATAAAAAGATTCTTATCCTAGGCCTAGTAAGCCTTCTCGTTTGTGCGATAGATTTATTCATTGGAGTGGGAGAGCTTGTTCCAAGAGACCTCCTAAGTCTAAACGATCTTCAAAGGACTATTCTTTTTAAGATCAGAATGCCAGAGATGGCTACCGCCCTTATTATCGGCATGATCTTAGGCCTTGCTGGAGCTTGTATGCAAACTATCCTAGACAATCCCCTAGCAAGTCCCTTTACCCTAGGAGTCTCCTCTGCCGCAGGCTTTGGGGCCTCTCTCTTTCTTCTTTTAGGTATATCGATTAATTTTATAGCCTTCGGGGCCATTGGCTTTGCCCTAATAGCTATAATTTTCGTATATATCATCTCAAGGAGAAACTTCGCCCAAACAAGCTCCATGATTCTTGCTGGAATTGCCGTCAAATTCTTCTTTGACTCGCTTACAAGTCTTATGCAATACATATCCACAGACGAAACCCTATCATCAATCGTATTTTGGCTCTTCGGTTCTGTTTCAAACACCAATCCCAAGCAAATTACGATTCTTTTCATAGCCTTCATCCTAGCCTTCGTACTAATTATCAAAGACAGTCACAAGCTTACTAGCCTGAGATTTGGAGAAGACAGGGCCAAAAGTCTGGGAGTAGATGTAAAAAGAGTCAAGATTAAAACCTTTATGATAGTTTCTGTCCTCTCATCAATCGGGGTAAGCTTTGCAGGTGTGATAGGCTTTATAGGCGTTATAGCCCCACATTTGGCTAGGAAAATCCTAGGAGAGGACCAAAGGTATTATCTTATAGGCTCAAGCCTTATAGGGGCAATTCTTTTGGTATTTTCATCAGGTCTATCCAAGATTGTAAAACCTGGCGCCATACTTCCTATAGGAATCATAGCAAGTCTCGTTGGACTTCCTTTGATATTTATATTCTTTTTTGGAGGCAAAAATGATTGAAGCTAAAAACCTAACAATCTCCTACGACAAGAAGGTAATAAATAATATTTCCTTTAAGATTGATGAAGGAAAAGTAAATATCCTCATGGGAAGAAACGGTTCGGGCAAATCTACCATCTTAAATGCCATAAGTGGAATCAAAAGTTACGACGGTGAGATAAAAACCGATGGAAAAGTATCCTATCTAAATCAAAATATTAATTCTAAGGCAAAATTTACTGTATTTGAGACTATATTGCTTGGCAAGGTAGCTGATCTTTCTTTAAGAATCACGAAGGAAGATAAAAAAGACGCCGAAAAAATCTTAGACATATTGGATATCAGAAAATACAAGGATAAATATATAAATAGATTGTCAGGAGGAGAGGTGCAGAAGGTATTCATTGGCCAGGCCCTTGTGGCTAATCCCAAAATCCTCCTTCTAGACGAACCAGTAAGTGCCCTAGACCTTAAAAACCAGTACGACATAATGAGAATAATAAAGAATTTGACAGAAAAATTAAATCTTACTACATTAATAAGCCTCCACCAAATCGCCCTAATAGAAAAATTCGCCGATAATATCATCCTAATCGATAATAATAAAATCTACAGACAGGGTCCATCAAAGGAAGTTATGGATGAAGTGATGTTTAGAGATATATTCGAAATGGAGACAGATATTAGGGATTTTGATGGAAATAGGCATATATATTTCAAGTAAAAAATCGGGCATACAACCCGATTTTTTTTGCCTATTTTTAATTTTATAAAAGTATCAAAGAAAACATATGGGCTGCAAAGCCTGCGCATAGGCCTCCTATGGTGTGGGAAAGAATTGCTGAACTTGTCATCTCCTTTGTATTTAGGGCATCCATCATAGCTATATGGGTTGATAGGTAGCCTGACCAACACATGCACATGGCAGTAAATACAGCTATATCATTTCCCGAAAGGCTTACTCCTTGCGCAAATTCCTTCACCAAACCTATAGTAGCTCCTGCAGAACCTAGGGCTGTTATTGGCACTGCTATGAAGGAGTCACTTGAAAAACCAAAGATTGGGCTTAGGATAAGGGATAATTTTTCTCCAAGCCAAGGAAGAAAGGCAACTCCCTGACCTATTTCTCCCGTATAGCCAGAAGCTGGCATAGGATTTGTTAGAAGCATCACCATAGTACAAATTGTGATTACTCCAGGGATAATGGCAACTCCCATATCGACACCACGCTTGCCACCATAAAGGATAGCTTCAATAGCACGAGATCCAAAAGACCCTTCCCTTACCATCCTTGATCCTTCAGGTATGCTTTCTACATTCTTAACTTCTACCATCTCTTCCGTTCCGTAGTATTTCTTGGTAAATCTTAACATTATCCTAACTGATATTATTGAACCTACAACTGCTCCTAGATTTCCAATAAGAGCAGCCTTGACAGCTCCTTCTACAGGAAGAGAGAACATAGTTGTTGTTACAATAAGACCCATACCAAAGGAAGTTCCGAGATTGCATAGGGCTGGCATTTGAAATTTTCTAAAATATTTTTTGAAATTATCCTCATCGGCCAGGGTAAGGATCGCAGGATTGTCTGACAAATAGCAGTTTAGTATGCCCAAAGAAGAGGCTCCCGGGAGATTATAGATAGGTTTCATAATTTTAGATAAGAGGACATCCACCAAGGCAATAAAACCAAATTCAGAAAAAAGACTGGATAGGGCCCCTGCTATTACAGAGATACCCATTATGTAAAAACAAGTATCCATCAGTAGCCTATAGGCCGTATTCATTATGGTCGATAGCATATTGCTTGGCCCCATAATATGGCCAATCCAAGAAAAGATTCCAAAAAACACTATTATAAAGATGAAATTTTCTAAACTTATATTTTTCTTATAGCTTCTATTCATGATTATTCCCCTTTATTTATAAGTAATTCCGATAATTATATACCGACTCCTAATTAAATCATATAATTTTAAGAGATTTTAGTCAATCATTATAGGATAATAAATTATTTATATCTCACTATCAAATATTTCCTTATAAATATCGACTTATCTCCTTTAAGATTAGATAAACTATATACTACCTAAGTCCATAAATTTTTTTAATCTATAAGTCAAACACAAATTTAATAAATCCTCCAAGCTATTATAAATTTACCCATAGAAAAAGCTCCAAGCAAAGCCTGGAGCAAAAGACATTATTCTAAAGAATCGTCGTCTGATTCTATAGAATCTTCATTTATATTTTCTTTTTTATCTTCGGTAGATTCATCACTTTCGTGATTCTCTAGATTATTGACATCTACATCTGTATTTTCACTTATATCGCTAGAGTCTGTCTCTATTGCCTTCTTGTTTAGGATTTCCATAAACTGATCACCTGTTATAGTCTCCTCTTTTAGCAAGAAGTCTGATATTTCGTGAAGTTTATCTATATTATCCTTAAGGATTTCTATAGCTCTCATATGAGCCTGAGCGATGATTTTAGCAACTTTTTCGTCTATCTTGTTGCCTGTACCATCAGATACTATCATAGACCTTTGGCCACCTAGGTATCTTCCTTGGATTTGTTCAAGTTGCATGAAGTCAAATTCATCATCCATACCATAAATGGTAACCATATTTCTGGCCATAGCGGTAGCTCTTTCTATATCATTAGAAGCTCCAGTTGTCTTGGTGTTAAATATCAACTCTTCAGCCGATCTACCACCTGCAAAGGTAACTATCTCATCGAATAGCTCTTGCTTGGTCATTATATATTTTTCGTCCTTGTCTACAGTCATGGTATAACCTAGGGCTCCACCAGTTCTTGGCACTATGGTAATCTTGGTTACCGGAGTCTTTTGGGTTTGGATGGCTGCTACTAGGGCGTGTCCTACTTCGTGGTAGGCTATAATCTTCTTCTGATCATCGCTTATTACAGCGTTTTTCTTTTGTTGACCTGCTATTACTGTCTCGATTGATTCCTCGAGGTCCTCTTGGGTTAACTTGTTACGTCCTTCTCTTACAGCACGAAGGGCTCCTTCGTTTATAATATTTGCAAGGTCAGCACCGCTTGTACCCGCAGTTCTTTTGGCGATTTCTTCATAGTCGATATCATCTTCTCTTTTTATATTTTTGGCGTGAACTTTAAGGATATCTTCACGGCCCTTAAGGTCTGGTAGTTCTACTTGAACTTGTCTATCGAAACGACCTGGTCTGGTAAGGGCTGGGTCTAGGATCTCTGGTCTGTTGGTTGCTGCAAGAAGGACAACTCCTTCAGTCGCATCAAATCCATCCATCTCGTTTAGAAGTTGGTTTAGGGTTTGTTCACGTTCATCATTTCCAGAATATCCACTTACGTCACGCTTTTTACCTATAGCGTCGATCTCATCAATAAATACTATACAAGGTGCTTTTTCCTTGGCTTGTTTGAAGAGGTCACGGACCTTACTTGCACCCATACCTACGAACATTTCCACAAATTCTGAACCTGAAATTGAGAAAAATGGCACGTTAGCTTCACCTGCTACGGCCTGGGCCATTAGGGTCTTACCTGTTCCTGGAGGTCCTACTAAAAGCACTCCCTTTGGAACCTTAGCTCCTATTTCCTTGTATTTTCCTGGATTGTGGAGGAAGTCTACTATCTCACTGAGTGAGTCTTTGGCTTCTTCTTGACCTGCAACGTCCTTGAAGGTCTTTCCAGTTTTATTTTCTACATAGATTTTGGCGTTGGACTTACCGAAATTCATGAAGTCTCCGCCACCACGACCTCCCATGGTCTTTGTAAGAGATCTTGAGGCAAAATAGAATATTACCCAGATGAAAACTAGGGGCAATATACTTGTCAAGAACAAGGAAAGATAAGGGTTCATTCTCGTTTCAATCTCTTGAGAGAATATTAACTTATCATTTCTTTCTTTTGCCTTAAGAAGTCTATCTGTAAGGTCTGTGTCTTGCCATAGACCTGTTTCATAGGCATTTTCATCCCCATCTACCTTGGCCTTGAAGGTATATTTTTGATCATCCTTAGATACTTCTGTAACTTGATCATTTTCGATCATTTCAACAAATTGGCTGTAGGATACTTCTTTTACATCTGTCTCCTGAGCTATCGGGTTTAGCGCAAATCGTATCACTACAAATAATACTATAGCAACCAACCAATAATATAATAGAGGTTTTTTGCTTGGATTTTTCTTAGCCATCTAATCCACTCCTATATATATATTTATCGAGCAGTATTTCTAGAGCTTCTAATTCATCAACTATGGTTTGTAAGTTTACATCTATTCCATCTTCTGGAATATCTTCCTTTATCTTTTGGAAGTAGTCATCTACCATTTTAGCTGCTTTTTCTCCATCTTTTGTAAGCATCACATTAACTACTCTCTCATCTTCTTCGCTTCTTGTCCTATTTACAAAGCCTTGCTTCTCAAGTCTTTTGCAAATATTTGAAATATTACCTCCAGTTATGCCTATGGCCTTGCCGAGGCTACCGATAGATACTGCCTTATCCCTATTTGAATAAAGGGTAATGATCATTTTTAGCTGAAGAGGGGTTATACCTAATTCATTTGCAGTATCTTGAAGTAACAAATCTATTTTATGTGAAATTTCTCTAATCATAGAGAATATAGAATTATTAAATTCAAAAAAATCAATATGTTTTGTTGCCATATCTCCTCCTAAATGTACTATATTATATACTTTACATATAAGTTAAATTTTTTCAATAAAACTTATTTATGTTTTACATTTATTTCATACACATTTCAATGTTCTGGAGAGTCGTGGCCTAATCGTAGTATCTTTTCATCCAGATATGATCGATTCCACCATCATCAAAGACTTCTCCCTCTGTGTGAAAACCAAAGGATGCATAATAGTCAGAGACATATTCTTGGGCATTTATCCTAACTTCTTTGGCATCAAGCTCCTTGTCTATATAATCCATAACTTCTGTAAGAAGTTTTCTAGCTAGAGATTTTCCTCTGAAGTTCCTGTGGGTAACTACTCTTGATATTTGATATATTTTGTTTTTTTCATCGATCTTATGTATCCTCATGTAGCAAACTACCGAATATCCTTCTTTGATAAAGGCGTGATCTGCTATATAATCCATTGCATCGAGATTTCTCATATCCATTGATTGTTCATGAATAAAGATGTCGTTTCTTAGTTGGGCTATTTGGTATATTTCATCTCTTTCTAACTCTTCAAATTTCTTTATTTCAACCATAGGCTTCCTTTCTTTTATTTTTCTATTTGGACTTTATTTTTGTAATATACCTTACTGCTTCTAAGCTTGCAATTTGCCCCTGACCTACTGCCCTCATTATTTGATAGGGACTTCCTGTAACATCTCCTGCCGCAAAAAGACCCGCAATATTTGTCGCCATATTTGAGTCTACTTCTATGTGATTGTCTATCATCTTTACTGATGGAACTAGTCTTTGGGCCTTGGATGAATCTTTAATTATGAAAAATCCATCAGCCTCAATTTTTTTGCCAGACTTAAACTCCAAAACATTGGCCCTATCACTTCCAGTAAAGCCTAGGGGAATTTCTCCTTCTATTAGGTTTATAGCAGGATCTAGGTCTATATCCTTCTTATACATATTGACAAAGCTAAGTTTACCTACAATTTCTGCCGTAAAGTTAGCTTCTTCGACACTTTCTTCATTGTAGCCAATAAGGACAACTTCCTTTCCCTTGTATAAGGCTGCATCACAGGTTGCACAATAACTTACTCCCTTAGCAAAAAATTCCTCTTCGCCTGCTAGGTCTTTTTTTAGCTCTATTCCTGTTGCTAATATTACTGCGACTGCTTCGATCATTTCTCCCGATTTAAGCATTAGAGCATGGTAGTCTCCCATAGCGTAGACAGTTTGGACTCTTTCGTCACTAAAAGTTATTTCATAATCCTTTAGGGAGTCCTTAAATCTCTGATTTAGCTCACTCCCACTTATATCCCCAAAGCCTAGGTAGTTTTTGATAGATTCGCTCTTGGTAAGCTTAGGAGAATCCTTGCCAAAGATTATTACTGACTTATTTCTGATTTTTGCATTTAAAGCGGCGCTAAGTCCTGCTGGACCTGCGCCGATTATTGCTAGATCATATCTCATTACTTATATTGTTCCATTTTTTCTACTATAACTTCTCTAGATTGGAAACCTACTAGGGTATCCTTTAGGACTCCATCCTTAAAAATCATAAGAGAAGGAACTGCATTTACATTGTATTGGCCTGCTATATCCTCTGACTCATCGACGTCTACGTTATATATTGTATAATCACCCTCAAGTCCCTCAAGAACTGGTCCTTGCATCTTGCATGGTCCACACCATGTAGCCGAAAAGTCTACCAAAATTAGACCCTTGCCGTTTTCTACTTCAGTTCTAAATTCATTAGAGTTTAATCTTTTCATACTATCTCCTTTGTTCTACTAATCCTGAAACTTCACTTACAGGCAGAGAATATATAATTCCATTTCCTTCCTTGTCAAGTTCCATCTCCTTATATATTTTACCCCTAATAGCATCTTCTAATTCTTTTTTTATTAGCATTATTACTATATCTTTTTCAGGTTCAATATTCATATTCAAAAATATAGGGCTTTTAACATTTTCTGCAGATCCCCTTCCATGGACAAGAGTTGCTCCACGTGCTCCGTTATCTTGGGCGATGTGAACTGCTCTTTGACCCTCGTGTCTGTTAACTATTACATATAGGCATACGTAATCCATCATATAATCCTTTCTATCAAGCGATGTGGCAAAGGCTATACCTGTGTTTACATCCTTTAATTTATCCTTAATTTTCTCAAACAAAACATCAGTTTTATTTTCATCGAATAAAGCTGTCACTATCTCTTTTTTTGTCTTATCTATGTGAAGTTTACTCAAAATTTCATTTGGGGCAGCTCCTTCTCCATAGAAACAGGAAATTCCAAAGGCCCCTTCATCTTTTAGTACCTTCATGAAATGGCTTCCCTTACCCCTCGGTAAAATTATTCTTATATATTGCATTATCTTTCTCCCTTAAACAAAGCTCCTAGTATCATTATAGTTATTACAGGCATCATTGCTACGAAGGCTATTACTCCAAAACCATCAGCTACATTTCCAGCAACTCCTTGACAGAAAGCTAGGATAAAGGTCGCAGTCATCGGTCCTGAAGCAACTCCACCTGAGTCAAAAGCTATTCCTACAAAAATTTGTGGAACTTTTCTTGATAGAATCAATGATATTAAAAATCCTGGTACTATAACCATCCAAAGGGCGAATCCTTCGATTTTGATCCTAAAAATAGCAAGCATGACTGCAAAAGCTACTCCTATAGACAGGGCCCTTAGGATAAGCTTTCTAGGGATAGAACCTCCCGTAACATCTTCCACCTGTTCTGATAAGACCGCTACTGCAGGCTCTGCAAGGACTACCAAAAGTCCTAATACAAAGGCTATTAGTGGAAGAAGTTTGGAGTCAGATAGGGCCTCTCCCATAACTCTTGCAAGCTCCATAAATCCTCCCTCTACGGAAGTTAAAAATACTATCAAGCCTATGTAGGTATAAAATAATCCTAAGGATATATCATTAAGCTCTTCTTTATCGATCTTAAAATACAAGTAGTTCATTAGGTAAAATACTATTGTGATTGGAATTATAGCAAAAGAAGCATTAGTTATTCCGCTAATTAGAGCAGATTTATGTGCTGCTTCTGCAATTTCTACATTTGATGAATCAATTGATAGACTCATCAATATTCCAGCTATAATTGGTCCGGCTGACGCAATTCCTACAAGACCAAAGGAGTCATCTTCTGATAAGTCCCCCTTTAGAGAGGCAACTCCTAGGCCCAAGGCTATGATAAAAGGTGTCGTCATTGCTCCAGTAGTTGCACCTGATGCGTCAAAGGCAATAGCATGACCGAAATTATCTGCAAATATCATAAGGATAAAGATAATAGCGTATATCCCTATCATTAAAGCCGAAAGTCTTATCTCCTTAAATATCCTGAAAAGTCCAATAGAAATCATAATACCAACTCCGAGTGATATTATCATAACTATAACTTGAGGAGAAAATCCAACTGCACTAGTTATTTCGTTGGCAAGTATCAATAGGTCCGGTTCTGCAACAGATATTATAAATCCAATAAATACACCAAAAATAATTACAGCAACAATGGAGTTAAATCTTGCGAGAAACTCCCCCATCATAGTTCCTATCTTTGAAATAGATAATTCTACACCTGTCAAAAATACAGCTAGTCCTAAGATAACCCCAACGCATCCTAAGAGAAATTTAACTAGTAGTTTAGTCTCTACTCCTACAAAGAAGTTAAGGATAAAAACTAAAAGGGCTATTGGAACAACTGACTTGGCATTGTTTTTTATTTCTTCAAAAAAAATATTTGTCACCTCATTTTTGTTTATAGAAAAAGAGGCAATCAAATGACTGTCTCTTCTTCTTAATAGCCTATTAATTTACAGCTTGAGATGCTGTTATTATTGCTATTTCGTACACGTCTTCTTCAGAACAACCTCTTGAAAGGTCATTTACTGGTGCGTTAAGACCTTGAAGTATTGGGCCTAATGCCTTGTATCCACCAAGTCTTTGAGCTATCTTATATCCAATATTTCCTGCTTGTAGGTCTGGGAATATAAATACATTACATTTTCCAGCTACTTCAGAACCTGGAGCCTTTTGAGCTGCTGTTTTTGGATCAATTGCTGCATCGAATTGGATTTCACCCTCAACTCTTAATTCTGGGTCAAGCTCTAGGGCTCTTTGTTTAGCCTTAGCTACCTTTGTAGCTAAATCGTGGTGAGCTGAACCATGAGTTGAGAATGATAATAATGCTACATATGGGTCCATACCAAAAGATTCCGCACTTTTTGCAGTTTCAACTGCAACTTCTGCAAGCTCATCTGATTCAAGTGTAATATTTACAGCTGTATCTGCAAATACTAATTGATTTCCATCTGGTCCAATCATTACCATAACGCCTGATACTCTGTTTACACCAGGTTTTGTTCTAATAATTTGAAGAGCTGGTCTAATAGTATCTCCTGTAGTATGAACCGCACCAGATACCATTCCGTCGGCATAGCCTGCTTTTACTAACAAAACTCCAAAATAGTTTACGTTTGTCTTTAGTAGGAACTCAGCTTCTTCTTTTGAAGTTTTTCCTTTTCTTGCTTCAACGAAAACATCAACTAATTTATCGAAATCTTCGAAATATTGTGGATTAATAATTTGTAAATCCCCAAGTTTGAGTCCTTCTTTATCAGCTGTTTTTTGGATTTCGCCTTGATCTCCCAAAACTATTGGTGTAAGAAGTCCTTCTTCCTTATGTCTTAATGCAGCTGCTAGAATTCTTGGATCGCTACCTTCTGGTAAAACGATTTTTATATCCTTGCCTTCTATGGTTTTTCTTGCGTTTTCTAGTATACCTTTTGGCATTTAGTCCTCCTATTTTTTGTTTCTATAATATAACTATACCCATTAATTTTTAAACGTAAGCTTAGTTATTTTATTAACTTTTTGCTTTATTTAATGCTTCTAGCTCATTTGTAGCTAGGTCCTTTTCGCTTGCTCCGTTAACAATTTCCTTAAGGTAAACTGTGGAGCCTTCGTGCGAATAAAGACTAGTCAAAATTATACCATTATGGAAATTATCAAGCAAACATAAGCTAAAAGATAAGCTTCCAGTTTGTCCATCGAAGGCATCGAAGTTTACAACAGCCATATTGCTTACTGCTCCCATAGTAGTGTCCTTAGCTTCGATTGCTCTTTGGTCTATTGTCCTAATTTCCTTATTTGAATTTTCTATTCTCTCGTTAATTGATACTAAAAGTTCCTCTAAGTTAACGTCTGTATTGTTTCCTCTTAGCAGATGGTCATATCTTTGCTTTTGCCTTCTTATCCTATTATTCATAGACATGATAAAGGCAAATTCAACCACAACTAAGACGAATAATATCCCTATAAATATTCCTGTCATTATTTCCTTCCTTCGATAATTTCAACATTTTTTTGATATAAATTTTCACATTTTTCTAAAACAGACTCATAGTCATAAGTCTCTTTGGTATATTTAAGATTCACTTCTATAGTTGGCATGGCAGATCTTATGGCTTCTTTTAAGAGATTATTAGCAATAATGCCATCAGATAAATTCTTACCTCTTTTTAGGATGTCAGAAAATTGATCTAGAGCTTTTAGAGAAATATCTACCATCTCTATCTGAGGCTTTGCTGCTGCTATAAAGTATTTTTCTTCAAAGTTTTTCTTCTTTATCTCTGCAATCAACTTTTTGGTCGCATCAACATCTTCTTGGATAAGTTCTGTAAGCCTTTCACTAATGGATGTTTCACATGAAACATCGCCCATCATATTAATAAGATTGACTGCCATATTAGCCACAAGTACAACAACTGCTCCTCCTCCTGGATTCGGTCTCATATTTTTAATCTCTGAAAGGAGCTTTTCTACACTCATGTCAATTATCTTCATCGCCAAGTCTCCAATAGATGTTTTCTATATCATCAACCGTAAAGCAATCTATGATCAATTTGTAGGTCTTTCCTGTTTTATCTATCTTTACCTTAGAACCCACTTTTTCCATAAATTTCTCCTCATAATCTTCTAAGAGGATTTTATCTATATCGCTTAGTCCCTTAGTTATTGCCTTCTCTTCCGAATTTTTCTTCTTACTAATTTTCTCTGCATCTCTTACATTGATTTTTTTGTTTATAAAATCATCAAGAGTTTTCTTTCTCTCATCTTCATCTTTTATAGATAGTAGGGTCCTAGCTTGAGAGGCAGAAATTTTCCTAGCAGCTAAAGCATCAGTTTCTTCTTGGTTTAATTTCAAAAGTCTTATAGTATTAGCTATATAAGACCTAGACTTACCCATAGACTTTGCTATTTCTTCCTGAGTCATAGAAAAATCATCCATAAGTTTCTTATAAGCCTCGGCCTCTTCAAGAGCACTTAAGTCCTCTCTTTGGATATTTTCTACTAAAGAAAGGATATCAATATCTTTTTGATCAAAATCTCTAACTATAGCGTCAATTTTCTTAAGGCCAGCTTGAATACTTGCCCTATACCTTCTCTCACCTGCTATAATTTCGTATTTTCCATTATTTTTGCTTAGTACAATAGGATTTAATAGACCATATTCCCTTATAGACTCAGCGAGTTCTTCAATATTTTCAAAATTTTTCCTTGGCTGATCGCTTCTCGCTTCTATTAGATCTATATCTATTTTTTCTATACTAGTAATGCCTTCTTCTACTTCAGGTATGAGAGCTGATAGGCCCCTACCCAAGGTTTTTCTTCCTGTCATTTTATTCACCTATCAATTCTTGGGCGAGCATCTTGTAAGCTGTGGCGCCCTTTGACCTTTCCTCATATTCTAGGACAGACTTGCCATATGATGGAGCTTCTGCTAGTCTTACATTTCTTGGAATCATCGTCTTAAATACCTTGTTTTTGAAATATGATTTTACCTCTTCGACTACCTCATAGGATAAATTTGTCCTCTTATCAAACATAGTCAATAGAACTCCTTCTATTTCAAGCTTCTTGTTCAAGGAATCCTTAACGAGCTTATATGTATTCATCAACTCGCTTACACCTTCTAGTGCATAGTATTCTGTCTGAATAGGAATTATTATAGAATCACTAGCTACTAGAGCGTTTATTGATAGAAGTCCCAAGCTTGGTGGACAGTCGATTAAAACAAAGTCATATTCTTCTTCAAATTTTTCTACTATTTCCTTTAGGACTTCTGTTCTTGAAACTGGGTCAAGACTTACAAGCTCAACTTCAAGTCCAGATAGAGAAGACTCGGATTTGATAAGAAGTACTCCCGAATCAGTCTTATTAATATATTTCGAAAAATCAATCTTCTTAGGAGCTTCTTTGTTGTACATGTTCTCTTTGTTTTCTTTGTTGTCCTTGTCTTCCTCGTTTTCTTCTAATTCTATCTCTTTTTCTTTATTCTCTAATATCTCATTGAACAGATCATAAACAGAATCCCCCTCTTTATCGACTCCCAATCCTGTGGTTGTATTTGCCTGAGGGTCCATATCTATTACAAGGACCTTCTTTCCTTCTTTTACCAAGGCAACAGAAAGATTTACTACGCTAGTAGTTTTTCCTACTCCACCTTTTTGATTAAATATTGATACTATCATACTTACCTCTCATTAATGTTATAGCTAAATCGATAGCCCTGTTTTTCGCTCTCAATCTAACCCTATTTCTATCACCTTTGAAGTTATATTCCTTTAGTATATATTCGCCCTTATACAATACTCCTACGAAAACTTTACCCAGATGGGCATAGCCAGTTGTAGCTATAGTTAGGTCAGCCTCTGTCCTTCTATAAAGTCCATCAAGCATTTCCTTAAGAACTTCTCTACTCACTACATCATATTTTTCGATTGTTTCATATGAAACATTTAGCAAATCGTGCTTAGAAGAATTGGCATAGGTAACGTAACTCTCCTTTATAACATCACTAGCTCCATCTATATCTATAATAGAGCTCGCTATTAAACCACCGGTAAAAGATTCTGCAGTTGAAACAAACTCTTTTCTTTCTCTAAGTATGTCTATTAAAACTTCTTCTTTTCTCTTATCTTCAAAAGTTATTACATAATCGCCTAGAGATTCTTTGACCTTATCTATGCCCTCTTCTAAAAGACGATCAACTTCCTCTTCATTTCTTCCACTTGCAGTTATCCTTAATATACATCCATTATCTGTTGCATAGGGACTAATCGTTGGATTTTTTCCTGAAAGATCAACTCTACTTGCCATATCCCATTCACCAAGAAAGGCAGTCTTTGCTGTGACGGATTTTATGAAAGAATCTTTCATAAGGTGTTTGACGACTTCTTGATCAAACATGTAAGTCATTTCATGAGGTGGACCTGGTAAGAGTACAAACTTAGTCCTATCTGATTCTATTATACAACCAGGTGCTGTTCCCTTTGGATTTTTTAGTATTATAGCATCTTCAGGAAATATTGCTTGCTTTTTATTAATAGTTATAGCTTTTTCATCCCTTGAAAAATATTCTTCCAAAGCTCTTAGAGACTTATTATCTACTACTAGCTTATCTTTCTTTGCCACCTTCATTACGACTTCTTTAGTTATATCATCATCAGTTGGACCAAGTCCTCCTGTTATAAAAACATAATCGTAAGCACCATCAGATTCTTTTAAGACGTCTTCAAGTCTATTGAAGTTATCACCAACTGTAATCATCTTATAGACATTGATTCCCATCTCCTTGAGATGACTTGCTATGTATTGTGAATTTGTATCTACTATATTACCTAATAAAATTTCAGTTCCTACTGAACAAATTAAAGCTTGCATATTTACTCCTAATTTTTCTACTACCTAATATTTTACCACAAAAAAAGGGGCTGTTACAAAACTACGAATAATCATCGTACCATCGTTAGAAGCTTCTCTTAGGAAATTTTACCTCTCCAGGCCGGTAGGCCAAGAAAGCCCGCCGGCTCATGGAGGCTTATAGCCTGTCGGCTCGGTGAGACTTTCTGTGGAGCTTCTTCTACCGATAACGGTACGATTTATTCATTCTGCAACAGTCCCTCAATATAAAAGAAATTTACTTATCTTTTTTGTAAATCAATAGATAATCCTTCTTTTCTAATATCTATCATAAACTTAATGGCAAATCCTATAGCTACAATACAAATTACACCCAAAATATCATTATAGACAGGAAATACAGCCACCAGATTATTCACCATATGAACCAATATAACATCCTTTATATTCCTTCTACAATAATAGATATATCCTAGAACCAAACCGATGAATAACGTGTTAATCCCTTGGATTAAATTTAGGTGATACATAGCAAAACTAAGTGCCGTAATTATTATCTTTGCCTTAGGACTTTTCTTTAGCTCTGCAAAAAGTATTCCCCTAAATAGATACTCTTCTAGAATAGGTGCTAGGATTACAACACTTAAAATCATCAAGGCGTACTCGTAATTATTCGAAAAAGATAAAGCCTGGTTTAAGGTATCTATTACATTGTTAATGTAAGCATTGTTCTCAAAAAGCTTCATTATCATTGAAATCAATATATTCCCAAAGCCAGCAAGACCCATACCTATTATTACTAGTTTATAAGAATCCTTCTTTAGGCTTGCAGTTTTTACATAATCTTCATTATACTTATTTCGGTATTTATTAGACCTAGCTTTTACAAAAATCGCCACAAAAATCAACTTAGTCGCTTGCGTTATAATTAGATAGTAAAGAGCTTGGACCTCTCCTAAGACAAGTCCTGAAATAAATCCAACTGCCAAGTCGTAAAGAATATTTACTATCAGAAAAATTACTGCTATCATAAAATCTCCTTGTTTCACATGAAACATCATAGAGGGGATTTCTTTGGTAGATTTTTTCCTCTTGGATATTTCTTCTTTGTTTTTCTTATCTTTTCTACTACTATATTTACCCTTTCATTTCCCTCTAAATCAAATCTATCAAGCTTTTTCACTTTCCCACCTAGGATATCTAAGGCATTTTGAGCATCTTCTAACTCTTCATCCGCCTTAGGTCCCTTAAGCGCTATGAAAATCCCTCCTACTTTGAGCATAGGAAGACAATATTCTGAAAGGGTCGCCATATTTGCTACAGCTCTTGATACCACAACATCATATGTTTCCCTCTCTCCTTTGGCGAAGTCTTCTGCCCTAATGTGTATTGCCCTAGCATTTGTAAGGCCTAATTTATCTATCACTTCGTTCATGAACTTGACTTTTTTATTTACCGAATCAATTAGAGTAAGGTCAATGTCCTTTTCAATCCTTAGAGGAATTCCAGGAAATCCAGCACCAGCTCCTATATCTAGGACCCTATCTCCTTCTTTAACATAGTCTAGTACACTTAAGGAATCCTTGAAATGTTTGGTCTCAATTTCACTAGGATCTGTTATAGCTGTTAGGTTGGTATGACTATTTACTTCTAATAAATAATCCATATATATTTTATAAGCCTTATCCATCTAACTCTCCTGTCTTAAGTCTAATTAGTAGGACATTTATGTCAGCTGGTGAAACTCCCGAAATTCTTGAAGCTTGGCCAATAGATTCTGGTTGAATTTTATTTAATTTTTCTGCCGATTCTTTCTTCAATCCAGAAATTTTAAAATAGTCAATGTTTTTATTTAACTTCTTCTTCTCAAGCTTCTTGAACTTATCTATATCAGCCATTTGCTTTTTGATATAGCCCTCATATTTTATCTCAGTTTGGGCTTGGATTTGTTGAAACTTTGGTAGCTTTGGTCTTTCTGGATCGAATATCTGAAGTTTTTCATAATCTAGTTCTGGTCTTTTAAGTAAATCATGAAGGCTCATGCCCTTATTTATAGGAGTAGTTCCTAAATCTTCTAGCATTTTGTTAGTTTCCTCTTTTGGGGTAAGCATCACAGTTTTAAGTCTTTCTATCTCTTTATCGATAGCAGCTCTTTTCTCAACCATTTTTTGATATCTCTCCTCGCTTACAAGACCTATCTTATAAGCTCTTTCTGTAAGTCTTTGGTCAGCATTGTCTTGTCTCATAGTTAGCCTGTACTCACATCTGGATGTCATCATCCTATATGGTTCTTCTGTGCCTTCTGTAACTAAATCATCTATTAGAACTCCTATATATCCATCGGACCTATCGAGGATAAATGGATCTTCACCCTTGATTTTAAGAGCCGCATTAATTCCAGCTATTAGTCCTTGTCCAGCTGCTTCTTCATAGCCACTTGATCCATTGATTTGACCTGCGAAATATAGGCCCTCATAGTCTTTTGATTCCAAAGTTCTATAGAGATTTCTGGTATCTATCATATCGTATTCTATAGCGTAGGCTGGTCTCATAATTTTTACATCCTCAAGTCCAATTATGGTTTTATAGAAATTAAATTGAACTTCTTGCGGTAAGGATGATGATACTCCTTGAACATACATCTCATCTGTAGTAAGTCCTTCTGGTTCAATAAAGACTTGGTGGATATCCCTATCAGGAAATCTTACCATCTTATCTTCAATAGATGGGCAATATCTTGGTCCTACGCCCTTGATATGGCCTCCATAGATTGGGGACCTATCGAGATTATCCATAATAATTTGTTTTGTTTCAGGTCTCGTGTAGGTTAGATAGCAATTTTCCTGGTGTCTATCTGAAAAGTCACTACCCTCATTTAGGAAAGAAAATGGTATTACCTCATCGTCTCCCTTTTGTATTTCAGTTTTTTCTAGATGGAGACTTTTTCTATCGACTCTAGCTGGAGTTCCTGTCTTAAATCTTCTAAGCTTAAAGCCCATCTCTTCTAGGGAATCAGAAAGATAGGTTGCAGCTGATAGACCATGTGGTCCTGATATCTTTTCATATTCTCCTATTAGGATTTTTCCATTTAGATAAGTTCCCGTACAAATTATAAGGGCCTTTGTTTCAAAAATAGCTCCTTCGACTGTTTCACATGAAACAATTTTTCCGTCTTTATAATTTATCTTATCTACCTCTTGCTCGAATAGATCTACTTCTTTTTCCAAAGTTTTTTTCATCTCTTCATGGTAGAGCCTCTTATCTGCCTGAACACGTAATGAATGAACTGCTGGTCCCTTGCTTGTATTAAGCATTCTAGATTGGATAAAAGTCTTGTCAATGTTTAGGGCCATTTGTCCACCCATAGCATCAATTTCTCTTACAATATGTCCTTTTCCGGTGCCACCTATGTTAGGGTTGCATGGCATATCTGCTATTGATTCCATACTTGTTGTAAGAATTAGTGTTTTTAGTCCAAGTCTCGATGCGGCAAGACCTGCTTCGCAACCTGCGTGTCCTGCTCCAACCACAACTACATCGTAGCTTCCTGCCTTATATTTATTTTCCAACGCAAAACTCCTTAAATACTTTATCCATAATTTCATCAGAAACAGATTCGCCGATTATAAAGCCTAGGTCATCATAAGCCCCTCTAAGATCTACCTCACAAGCATCGAGTGGAATCCCTCTCTTAATGTCAATAAGAGAATCGCTAAGCTTATTAGAAGCTTGCTTTAAGAGTCTTTCGTGACGGGTGTTTGTTATTAGAACAGACTCCCTTTTTATATCTTTGGTATTGAACATTTCCGTAATCGCTTCTTCTAACTTATCTATTCCTTCATCCTTGGCCATGGAAGTCCTTATCGTAACTTGGTCGAAGTCGTAGGAGAACTTATCTTCAAGGTCAGCCTTATTTAAGATAATTATAGCATTTCTTCCCTTGATTAGGTCTAGGATTTTCTCATCTTCCCTATCGAAGGTCCTAGATGTGTCAAAAATCGCAATAATTAGATCAGATTCGTCAATAAGTTCTATCGACTTGTCTACTCCTATTTTCTCAACCAAGTCATCAGTCTCTCTAATGCCTGCTGTATCATTGATTTTTAGAGTGAAATCACCAAAAGAGATATATTCTGTAATAAGGTCCCTGGTCGTACCTGGAACATCTGTAACTATAGCTCGATTTTCCTTAAGCAATTTGTTTAATAAGGAAGATTTCCCTACATTTGGCTTACCTATTATAGTTGTATTTATTCCATCTCTTAAAATCTTTCCTTTATTAGAAGTATTTAAAAGCTTATCTATAGTAGCTTTTGCTTTTTCCATAAAGGAAATTATCTCATCCGGTGAGAGGTCTTCGCCATCTTCTGTAAAATTAATAGAATATTCCAATCTTGATAGAGCCTCTAGTAGGTCTTGTCTAATAGATGAAATCTTTTCTCGTACAGATCCTTGTAATTGATTGATACCTTCTTTTTGGCTAAGCTCGTTGGTGGAATTTATTATATCTAAGACAGCTTCTGCTTGAGATAAGTCGATTCTTCCATTGAGAAAGGCTCTTTTAGTAAATTCTCCTGCTTCTGCCATATCACAGCCTTGATCTAATAAGAGATTTAAAATCTTTTTGACAGATACAAAAGATCCGTGACAGTTTATCTCACAAATATCTTCTCTAGTATAGGTAAAGGGACCCTTCATAAAGCATACCATTACCTCATCTATTGTCTCACCTTTACTATCTTTGATAACTCCATAGCGCATCTTTCGATTATCCTTATCCTTATCGAGTCCCCTTCCGTTTATAGGGACAAACACTCGACTAATGATATCAAAAGACTTACTTCCACTCATCCTGACTATGGATATGCCACCAGTCCCGGATGGAGTAGATATTGCAGCAATTGTTCTTTCTTCCATAATTACTCCTTTAACTATACACTACTTTGACTAGTGGTTTGTAACATAAGAATTATAGTGGAAAAACCTAATTTGTCAATACTTATAGAATTATATGAAGATTTTGTAGAAAATTTTCCTTCTATATGATATATTAGATACATAATAATATTATTTGGAGGGATTATGCAACTACAATCATTAAGCTCTCTACAATGGAATCTCATAGCAGGAGGTCTGGCCATATTCCTATTTGGTATTTCCCTAATGGGAGATGCCCTTACAAACTTTGCAGGCCCTAAGCTAAGAGGATATGTAGAGAAATACACTTCCAATCCGATAATGGGAGTTTTAGTTGGTATAGTCATAACTGGTTTAATCCAATCCTCATCAGCGACGACAGTTATAGCCATAAGTTTTGTAAGAGCAGGAGTTATGAGTCTCGAGCAGGCTATTGGTGTCATTTTGGGTGCAAATATTGGTACAACCGTTACATCTATATTGATTGGTTTCGACTTAGGATATCTATCGTATTTCATCGCCCTAATAGGTGTTGTTATTACGATGTTTTCGGCGAAAAGAAGAAATAAATATATCGGAGAAATTCTAGTAGGATTCGGCCTACTATTTATAGGACTTGAAATGATGGGCTCATCCCTATCAGAATTAAGTAAAATAGAAGGATTTGAAAAAGTCGTAGCAAATATGGCTCAAAACCCAATAATAGCAGTAATCGCAGGAGCAGGACTTACAGCCTTGATCCAATCATCATCTGCCTTTATTGGTATAACTCAATCCTTATTTGCTTCAGGGGCCATAGACTTAAAACTTGCCCTAGCACTAATGTTTGGAGCAAATATAGGTACATGTATAACCGCAATATTAGCCTCTATTGGAGGATCGCTTTCTGCAAGAAGAACATCTACTTTCCACGTTCTATTTAACGTTATTATCTCTGTAATATTCTTAATTTTCTTAGCTCCTTACGAAAGTCTAGTAAGGACAATAGCAGAATTTTTGGGAACAAACAAGTTGATGACAATTGCAGTAGGTCACTTTACCTTTAACTTTATAGGTATGATCTTATTCCTACCTATAATAAAATACGTAGGAAAGTTATTGAGAAAGCTTATTCCAGGAAAGGATTCTATATTCTCAGATCTTGGAGATATTGAACTAGATGAAAAATTAATAGAAACTTTCCCTGTAGCTGCTCTTGATCAGATAAAGGCTGCAATACTTAAAGAATCTAAGGTTGCTCTTGAGACAGTAAAGCAAACAAAGCTTTATCTACTAGAAAAGGATAGAAAATATCTAGAAACTGCTAATCAATCAGAATCTATTGTAAATGATATGGACACCAAAATCCAAGCCTATCTACTCGCTATAGCTCAAAATTCTGGTCCAATGGATTTGGAAGTTGAAGTGCAAAACTACTTACAGATTCAGATAAATGTAGAAAGAATCTCTGACCTTGCTCAAAATTTGGGCGAGTATTACGAAGAAATTTATGAATCTGGAGCAAGTTATAACGATGAAGCCTTATCTGACTTAGAAGATATATATGATCTTGTTATCAACAACTATGTAAATGCTATAGAAGTTTTTGACACGAAAGACCAAGCAGTATTCAGAAGACTTGGCGAAGACGAGGCAGCTCTTGACCTTATGGAAACCACCCTAAGAAAGGCTCACTACAAGAGACTAGCCAATGGCGAAGATATGACAAGTATTGCTTCATATGTATTCAATGATATCTTATCAACCATGGAGAGAACTGGAGACCATGCTTATAATATCGCAAGACTAACCATGGATCCTGTCAAGGTCCACACAGATAACCATTCTAAATTCGAAGAAGTTTCACATGAAACATTTTAAAAGCCGGATTAACCGGCTTTTTGCTTGCATTATTTTTATAGATTGTTTATATCCTTTAACGTTTTTAGGCAAATAAAAAGGGGCTGTTGCAAAACTATGAATAATCATCGTACCATCGTTGAGAGGATTCTCTTAGGAAATTTTACCTCTCCTGGCCGGTAGGCCAAGAAAGCCCGCCGGCTCATGGAGGCCGCCTGCCGACTGATGGAGGCTATAGCCTGTCGGCTCGGTGAGACTTTCCGTGGAGGTTCTTCTAACGATACCGATACGATTTATTCATTCTGCAACAGCCCCTTTGCTTGCATTATATTCATAAAACACCTATATCCCGCCTTCCTTTTAGGCAAATAAAAAAGCCTGTGAAAGGTCACAAGCTTATTCTACATAGTCAACTACAACGTATCTTTTAGGGTCATTTCCTTCTGAGTGACTTGATACATTTGGATATTTACTTATCTCCTCGTGTGCAAGTCTTCTCTCGTAGGAATTCATATATCTTAAGTTCCAAGATTTCTTACTTCTTTGAACTTTTCTAGCAGTATCTGCCGCAAGATCTATTATTTTTTCGTCTCTTCTCTTCTTGTATGAGTTGATATCTATATTAATTCTAACATTATTTCTTCTTGAGTCTATGGCTTTTCTAATTATAAGCTCTATTGCATCAAGGGTTGAACCGGCCTTGCCTATAGCAATTCCTGTATCTTTTTCCGAAACCTTAGCTTCAAGCTTGATTATATTGTCCTCAAGATTTCCTATAACTGTAACATCTTCGAAATGCATGGCTAGAAGGATTTTTTCTAAGAGATCTTTTGCCTCATAGAACTTATCTATATCAGCCTTTTGTTTAGCTCTTCCATAATTAACTGGCTCTGCCTTTTCTTCTACACTAGCTTCTGATTCCATTTCTTCTTCGTGTTCAGTAACTTCAGAGACTGCTATAGCTTCTTCTTTTTCTCTAGGCTCTTCTTCTTGATCGTCTTCATTTGCCGTAAATTTAGTATCTTCGATTTCTCTTTCAAGATTTGATAGGGCTTCTTTGATATCTTCTTCGTAGCTTACTCTTACTACTGCATCCTTACTTCCAATAAGACCTAAAAATCCAGTAGATTCTTCTTCAATAATCTCAACTTCTACTTCATCTCGACTCTTGCCAATTTCTTCTAGAGCAAGCTCTATAGCTTTCTCTTTTGTCTTGGCACTTTTAATTATTGACTTTTTCATTTTCTGACTCCATTTTTTTATTTCTCATTGAAAAATGCATTATTACCATTATCACCAATCTAAACAAAGAACTTAAGGTGTAATATAGTGGCAAACCAGCAGGAAGACCCTTGAATACAAAGAAATACATCAAAGGCATTAATAAAAGCATGTTATTCATACTTCCCATTGCCCCTCCACTTTGTTGCATTTGTGGATTTGTCTTCATTGAGAAAAGTTGTACACCAACTTGGGATAAAGATGTAAGAAGTGGTAAACCGAACCAATAAGGATCCTTTTGAAGTAGGTCTGGTACCCAGTAGAAGTTAGTTCTTACATTATCAAGTCCCTCTGGGAATACATATTTGGTTGTATCACTCATCATTCTGAACAATCCAAAAAGTATAAGGATTTGGATTATCATAACAAGACAACCAGAAAGACCAGGAGTAACTCCTTCTTCCTTATATAGTTCTTGCATCTTTTGTTGCATAATTTGTTGGTCGTAGCTGTATTTTTTTTGAATTTCTTCCATCTTTGGCTTGAAAACCTTAGTTCTCTCAGCTTGTTTTTGTTGGCTAACGGTCATTGGTATAATTAAAAGACTCACAAGCAAAGTCATTATTACTATCGCTATGGCATAAAAACTAACATCTGTAGGTTCTGTAAAATTCGCCGCGAGATAGTCGTATATCCATCTCATAAGCTGACCTAAAATGCCGGCTATAAACTTAATCATATAAACTCCATCTATTTTATTTAATCTACTGGATCATATCCACCCTTAGAGAATGGATTGCATCTTAATATTCTCCAAAAAGACTTGATAAACGCTTTCAAAAACCCATATTTTCTGAAAGCTTCCAGTGCGTATTGGGAACAAGTCGGGTAGAACTTGCACTTGGAAGGTCCTAATTGGGGAGAAATAAACTTTTGATAAAACTTAATAAGTCTTATAAACAATCTATTTACCATAATAGACTATCTTCATCTTAAAAGCCTTGCTCAAAACATGACCCAAGGATTTTTTTAATTTATCATAAGTAAAATCTGTCGTATGTTTCTTAGGAATAATTATTATATCTACTCCATTAATAGAAGCGTAATTAAGCCTAAGAATCTCTCTTAACTTCCTCTTTAGTGAATTTCTTTGGTTGGCCTTGCCGATTTTTTTGCTAATAGTGATTCCAAATCTAGGATGATCTAGGCCGTTGTTTTTTATAAGTACAGTAAAATCCCTATTATAGAAAGCTTTGTTTTTCTTGTATACTCTTTGAAAGTCTAAATCTTTTCTTAAACTAATTCTTTTTTCCATCGTGTTACTATCAATCTAAAATACATATAAACAAGAGCCTTAAAAAAGGCCCTCTCTCTAATCTATATATTACTATTTTAGCCTAAGCAGATAATCTTTTTCTGTTTTTTCTTCTTCTAGCTTTAAGTACTCTTCTACCGCCTGGGCTTGACATTCTTTTTCTAAAGCCGTGATCTTTAGATCTCTTTCTTCTATTTGGTTGATAAGTTCTCTTCATGCTTACACCTCCTACTCTTTTTTTGACTCATACTATTATATTGAAATAAAGCTAATCTGTCAAGATATATAGGTAAAAAATATTCCATTCCTGTAAGAGATTCTCCCTATGTATAATTTATGCATTAAATTTTTGGATAAATAATCAAGTATGATTCGAAATTACGAATAAACTTTCAATGTGGATAAAATTGGGGATAGAATATTTTTACAGAAGTTATTAACAAAAATATTTCATGAATAAAATTTGAAAATCATCGATTATAGATTTTTCTCTTGGCTGAATTTACTAATCTTAGAAAAAAGTATGAAGAAATTTAAATAAATACACAGACTTATCCACATATCCACTGACAATTTCTACTTTTAAAAACAGTAAAAATAAGTTTTCCCGAAAATATAATAATAAATGTGGATAAGTTGATTGAATCGCTTGATTATAGTATAATTAGCTGTGTAAAAGTATATGTAAAACTATGTTTTTTGCGATGATTTAACTTTTTTTTGTGGATAAGATCCAAGATATTAAAATTTTACCTAGGATTTGTCCCTATAAAGCCCAAAATTTAGCAAAAAGAATTATCAACATCAAAGTTATCCACAAGTTATCCCATTTTTGGGGATAAGTTATTTTTTCCCGCTAAAATTTTTATATTTTAAGCTTTGTCTCTTGTGCATAACTTTAGAAGGAAGGTAGTATGGATGACGAATCTAGAATACATTACAGATGAATTAAAAAATGAAATGAAAATGCATGTTACCGATACTCAACAATTCGATACATGGATTAGCATTCTAAAGCCCTTAAATTTATATAACGAGACCCTATATCTAGAAGTTCCCAAAAAGGACACACTTTTTATCTACGATAAGATTTGGCTTCCTCAGCTTCAGATTGCTCTTGATAATATAAAGGATAAGACAGGTAAAGACCTTACGGTTTCTGTTATTGCTAAAGATTCCGAAGATTATAATAAGGTCCTAACCCTAGGCAAGGACTATGACCCTAATGGTCAGATGCGAATAAGTAAGGTCAGCTCATTTCCAAGACCTCAACTAGAAGAAGAAAATATTTTCGCAAACTTCGTAGAAGGTAAGTCAAACCAATATGCTCTAGGAGTTAGCCAGGCGGTAGCAGAAAATATTTCAAATAAGTCCCAAGCAAGACTTTACAATCCCTTATTCATATATGGAGAAAGTGGTCTAGGGAAGACCCACTTGATGCAGGCAATTGCCCACGAGATCTTAGATAATAGAGATGATGCCTATGTGATGTACCTATCAAGTGAGAAGTTTACAAACGAGATGATCTCAGCACTTAGGTCAACTAAAAATGAGAAGTTTAGAGAAAAATACAGGTCAGTTGATATACTTCTTATAGATGATATCCAATTTATTGCAGGAAAAGAAGGAACCCAAGAGGAATTCTTCCATACCTTTAACGACCTCTATAACACCGGTAAGCAGATAGTAATATCATCTGATAGGCCACCCAAGGAGATAAAACATTTAGAAAATAGGCTGATATCCAGGTTTTCTTGGGGCATTATAGT
>QWCQ01000554.1_pt1 | contig 56385 bp, 42 predicted proteins | sample 1972701 | NCBI WGS metagenome assembly QWCQ01 (sample SAMN09866704, study PRJNA288562) | Human gut metagenome isolate pre4_stool, whole genome shotgun sequencing... | reverse complement strand
GATGGTACTGAGTAAAATCGGGAGAGTAGGTAACCGCCTTTCCCATTGGAGAGTCCTCAGATAGGTATGATACCTGTCTGGGGACTCTCTTTTTTTGTGTGCCTAGGTCAAAGAGACAGAGAAAGGATCTGAGCGATTGGAGGTGTCGGAGAAGATCAGAGCTATCGGAGGGAAACTGTGTCTTTGGTTTAGTCCGACCCTCAAGGGGTCGCTATCCAGTCACGTCTGCCTACCCATCGGCCGTTCGGTGCTTTGCCCCTCCGACCGACGGCTACGATGCATCGGACCTCTGGCGAGGTCCTTCCCCGCTGGAGGGGAGAAGTATCGGAGGTATCTGAGTGCTCATTAGTTAGTATCTTTGCGGTGGAGTTCATCGCCTTTGGGCGGTCTTGTCCACTTGGGGCGGGAATGCGAGGCTAGACGCAATAGCTAGATGTTAAGCCGAGCCCCTGTTTGAAGTAGAGCGTCCGATTGTTTGGAGGCTCTACTTCTTTTTAGTTTTATCGAACTGCTTGTCAGGATATAAAGGCTAGTAAACGTTGTCCGAAGGGGAAACTCGGCGTAAGAGAAAACAAAAGGTTAACTTTGTGGCGTGGAAACTTAGCTAGAGCTCTTACGGAGCGATGCTATCAAGGTCAATGAACCTATCACGGTCAATAAACAACGAAAGCAGATGAAACGAAACGTATTACGACTACTTATGATGCTCCCTATCTGGGTGCTTACGACTCTCTATGCTATATCTCAGCAACCAGTTGCAATAGCTTCGTCGGCTACATCTCAGCAACCAAATGCCATAGCTTCGTCGGCAACATCTCAGCAACCAGTTGCAATAGCTTCGTCGGCAACATCTCAGCAACCAGTTGCAATAGCTCCGTTGGCTACATCTCAGCAACCAGTTGCAATAGCTTCGTCAGCTACATATCAGCTACCAGATGCCGTAGGATCGTCAGCTACAGCGAGTCAGCCTGACACGCTTACGGTGGTGCCGCTACAGGTGCAGCAGTATCGGGTGATACAGCCGTTTATCTCAGATAGTCTCGATGTGCAGGGCAAAGCGTATGACGCTACCGACCTGCTCAAGCCTGTGAATCACATCAAGCTAAGCCATGCGCACGGCACTCTGCCCACAGCGAAGGAGGGTGTCGTCACGCTACACACGACAGAGGATGCGATCACGACTTATGCCGTACGTCTGCGCACGCCGAGCTACGAGCAGGCGACGCTGCAGGTCGAGACGACGGTGCCCTTTGTCTTGGCTCTGGATGGTGCTAAACTCTCATCTGCTACGCAGTATCAGAGCGAGCTAAAGGTCGCTTCTCCAGCGTCCCTCACGCTGACACCTGGACGGTCGCATCTGGTGACGCTCCAGCTACTGACTAAGGGCGGCGAGTCCGCGCAGTATCGCTTGAAACTCATTCCCGCTAAGGCTGATAGCCAGATAGAGGTACGCCACGACGATAAGGAGTACCTGAGCCTAGAGTATATGATGACGGGTCGCAACCTCTACTCAGTGTCGGTGTCGCCTACGGGTCGCTACACACTACTGACGGAGCGGGAGACGACCGCTCTCAAGAGTAGCTACCGTACCTACCTGTACCAAGGCGACAAGCTCCTCTCCACGCTGAGCGAGCAGTATCGCTTTGCCAGCTGGATGCCAAAAGAAGACAAGCTGTACCGTACCTCCACGACAGACGATGGGCGGCAGTTGATCAGCTACGATCCTAAGACGCAGGAGGAGCGTGTCGTGGCGGAGCAGATCCCCGCAGGCTCCTTCTTTATGATGCCCGATGGCAAGCAACTCCTCTACACCATTGAGGAGGAGGGGCCCGCACGGGGCAAAATCACCGAGCAGGTACTGGGACGGTATGATCGTATGGCGGACTTTCGCAAGCGCACCTTCCTCGCTCTCTACGACCTTGAGAGCGGTCGCTACCAGCCACTTACCTTCGGCCATCGCTCTACCTATTTACAAGACGTCAGTCCCGATGCCCGTGAGATCATCTTTAGCAGTTCGGAGGATATCACCGAGATTCCCTTTTCCCAGAGCAACTTCTATACGATGCGCCTAGAGACGCTGGAGGTCAAGCCGCTCTTTACTAAGGAGCGCTCTATCTCGTCAGTTTCTTACACCGCTCTGCCTCACACCCTGCTCATTGAGGGCGATGCGAATGCCTTCGGTGGAATCGGCCGCAACCTCCCTGACGGGATGATCACCAATACGTACGATGGTCAGCTCTTCCTCTATGATCGCCAGAGCCAGCAGGCGACGCCCCTGACGAAGAATTTTGACCCCGCCATCAAGCGGGTCAAAGTCAGCACGGTTCAGCCCGTTGCTTACTTTACAGCGGAAAATAAAGACCGTATCTCCCTCTATCGCCTCGACCTCAGACGCAAGCAGATCGAGCAGGTAGCTACGACGGAAGACCTCGTGCGCTCCTTTGACATCAGCGATGACGCCAGTCAGCTCGCTTACTACGGGCAGAGTGCGATGAATGCGGATCGCTTTTACAGCTTAAAAGGAAAGCGTGAGACGCTTCTCTACGACCTAGCTAAGAGCAAGATGCAGGATCTAGAGCTGGGTAGCGTGAGCGACTGGGTACACACGATGCCAAATGGCGACAAGGTGGAGGGACGCTACTACCTGCCTCCTCACTTTGACGCTACGCGGCAGTACCCGATGATCGTCTATTATTATGGAGGCACCTCGCCGACGACTCGCTTTTTCGAAGGGTCCTATTCGCTCCCGATGTATGCAGCGCAGGGTTACGTCGTCCTCACGCTCAATCCGAGCGGTACCACCGGTTTCGGCCAGGAGTATGCCGCTCGCCACGTCAATGCATGGGGTAAGGTGGCGGCCGACGAGATCGTCTCTGCTACGAAGCAGTTTTGCCAAGAGCACCCCTATGTCAATGCGAAGAAAATCGGTTGTATGGGGGCTAGTTACGGTGGCTTTATGACGCAGTACCTGCAGACGATCACCGACATCTTTGCGGCAGCGATCAGCCATGCGGGCATCAGTGCGCTCTCCTCCTACTGGGGCGAGGGCACCTGGGGCATCGGCTACAGTACGGTGGCGAGCTACAACAGCTATCCGTGGAATAATCCACAGCTCTACACGGAGCAGAGTCCGCTCTTTCATGCCGACAAGATCCACACGCCGTTGCTGCTGATCCACGGCACGGACGATACGAACGTCCCCATCGGCGAGAGCATCCAGATGTACAATGCGCTGAAGATCTTGGGCCGTGAGGTAGCCTTTGTCAAGGTGCATGGCGAAGATCATATCATCACGGCTCCTGAGAAGAAGATCGAGTGGACGAATACGCTCTTCGCGTGGTTTCAGAAGTGGCTCAAGGACGACCCCACCTGGTGGGATGCGCGCTATCCAGAGGCACACCTCTAGTCATTCGGTCAGCGTTTCAGTCGTTTCGGTCACCGTTAGATGCATTTCGGTAGGCAAAGGGTTGTGGAGCCATATTGCGCTTCCTACCTTTGCCCCAGAGTTCGTTGATCTATTGCGATCGGATAGATCACACGACCAAGAAATAGAAACGTATTAAGTCTAACGCAAGAAACAAAAGAAAGTATGAAACGCAACATCATTGCTATCGTAGCAACCGCCCTGATGGGTATGACCGCTGTCTCAGCTGTCGCACAAACCACATCTCTCAACTATGGAGTCAAGGCTGGAGTCAACTGCTCCAGCATGATCCTGAGTGATGACTTTAATATTCTCAAGACCGAGATGAAGCCCGGCGCTGACTTCGGCGGATTCATGAGGATCAATCTTCACCAGAACTTTGCTATCCAGCCTGAGCTGGAGTTTTACTACCGCGGCACAGGTGTCAAGGCAGAGGCAGCTGGGCTCTCAGTAGAGAATAAGATCAACCAGTGGGGTATGCAGATCCCCGTCTACGCTTTGGGTAAGGTCGAGCTAGGCAAAGGGCAGCTGTACGGAGGTGTAGGCCCCTACGTGGGTGTCGGCTTCTCAGCCAAGACAGATGAAATAAAGTTTGCTGTATTTAAGAAGGATCCGATAGATCTGTATGAGCAGCACAACGACAAGTCAGCCCTCCAGAGATGGGACGTAGGTGTCGCTTGTCAGCTAGGCTATGAGTTTGCCAATGGTATCCAGATCAATGCGGGCTACAAGTATGGCTTCATCAATCAGGTAGACGATCTCAAGTCGACAGTCAACGATGTCGTCTCTAAGTTTGGCACCTCTCTCAAGGACGACGCCTACAAGGCCAATGCTAGTGTCTTTACGGTAGGTCTAGGCTACCGCTTCTAGTAAGTAAAGATTTAGTACCCTATCTGCTTCGCCCTAAGGGGAGAGGGATATAGGGTTTGCTTTTTCTTACTACCTTAGCGTGAGTATACTTATAGTGGCATAGTCTCTATATAGGGCAGACAAAGATATATGACGAGACGCATCATAACGGGCCGCCTGAGACGGCGACAAGGCAAGGGTTTCATATTGCTCAGCAATGAGCGCAAGAGCGTGCTACTGGCTACGCTGATCATCAGCTTCTTGCTGGCGTTTGTGATGCTGTCGTCATCGATCTATTATTACAGCTTGCTGGATACGGACCGAAAGATTGACCTAGGAGCGATCCTATCGGTGAATTCGTTTGCCTCGCTACTGGTCAACATGGTCTTCTTCTACCTATTGCTCAGCATTCAGTCTTGGGCGATCAATAGGTACGAGATACGTCAGTATCAGCTCTGGCTGATCTTGCTGGGACTACTCGTGGGGGTGATCTTCATTTCGCCTTACCTATCTCGACTACAGCGCTGGTGGTTTAGAGATCTCTTTAGCTATCATGCGTATGCTGCCATGCAGTATGTCAAGGACTTGGTGATCCTCGTGGTGACCTTCCTCTTTACGATGACCATCTACTTGATGAAGCAGAATCACCTGGCCGTGGTCGGTATGCAGGAGCTGGACTTTGAGAATCTGCAAAACAGGTATACAGCACTCAAGAACCAGACGGACCCGCACTTCCTCTTTAACAGTCTCAACACGCTCAACGGGCTGATAGGCCGAGATGATGAGCGCGCTAGAGCCTATGTGCAGGAGCTGGCGACGGTCTTTCGGCACACGATGCGAGACAAGGTGGTGGTGCGTCTGTCTGATGAGCTAGAGTTTGTCCACTCTTACCTCTACTTGATGTGTATCCGCTACTTCGATGGGCTGCGTGTGGAGTGGAATATAGACAAGCAGTATCTAGACTACTATGTCATACCGTCGGGGTTACAGATCCTGGTGGAGAATGCGATCAAGCACAATATAGCTAGCGCCAAGGTGCCACTTACTATCTACATCCGCACAGTAGATAATCAGATCGTGGTGGACAATCAGATCCAGCTGCGAGAGGATAGTCAGTCGGGAAGCACGGGCGTAGGACTAGATAATCTGATGGAGCAGTATCGCTTGCTCTTTGGCAAGGATATAGATATCGTCTCTAAGGATGGACACTTTACGGTCTCCCTGCCCCTGATCCGAAGCTTAGAAGAAGTCGAACCCAAAGCCAAATCACTGATATGAGAGTAATAATCGTAGAGGATGAGTACTTTACCGCTACTGGGTTGCAATCCCTACTCACTGAGATGGACCCTGCCATAGAGGTGCTGACCATCTTGCAGAGTGTATCTGAGTGTGTCGAGTGGTTTGGTAGTCATCCGGAACCTGATTTGGCTTTTATGGATATTCACCTGGCAGATGGACCGGTTTTCTCCCTCTTCGAGCGGATCGAGGTCACCTGTCCGATCATCTTCACGACAGCTTATGAGGAGTATGCGCTGAAGGCGTTTGAGGTCAACAGTATCGACTACCTCCTCAAGCCGATCAAGGAGACGGACCTCCAGAGAGCTCTAGATAAGGTAAAGCGGTTTAGTCATACGGAGCAGAAGGTGGACAACCAAGCTCTGATGGCTAAGATGATGCAGGCGCTCCGTGAGTCGCAGATGAGCTACAAGAGCCACTTCCTGATCCCATGGAGAGACAAGCTGATCCCCATATCGGTGGACAAGATCGCCTACATACGTGCGGATAGTAAGGCTTCGGTGGTAGTGACGACGGATAGGAAGGAGCACTTTGTGGACCTTTCATTAGAGAAGATGGCGCAGGAGCTCAATCCGAGGCTTTTCTTCCGAGCCAATAGACAGTACATCGTGGCACACAGCGCGATACAGAGTATGTCGACCTGGTTCGGTGGCAAGCTGACGGTGACCCTCGACATAGAGACTCCAGAGAAGATCGTAGTAAGCAAAGCAAAAAACAAAGAGTTTAAGGAGTGGTATCAGGGAGCTTACGATCCCGACACCAAGTGATGTCGTAACGAATAGACATTAGCAAATCATGAGATATAGACTTAATGGGAGGAGTTTTCTTCTCCTAGGCACGGCTCTTGTCCTTACGCTGGGGGGCAGTGCCGAGGCGCAGACCCAAGAGCAAGAGCAAGTGCCGATGTCGCTAGAGCAGTGTAGAGACCTCGCTCTAGAGCACAACAAGCAGATACAGATGGCGCAGGCAGATGCGACAGCCGCCGACTACTTAGTTCAGTCGGCCAAGACGAAGTATCTACCTCGCGTTGACTTCGCTGGGGCGTGGATCAATCCTGGAGATAGAGCCTTGCGTCCCTTTGCGATCGACTTTAACATACCAGGCGTGACCCCGCCGGGGCTATCGATGCCACTAGACTTCATCAGTGTCGCTCCTCGGGAGATCTACACTGGTGGCTTTGTCTTACGTCAGCCGATCTTTATGGGCGGTAAGATTTTCGAGGCAAACAAGATGGCGCGCTACACCTCCGACCTAGCACATGAGAAGGTCAAGATGAAAGAAGCCGACGTCCTAGCCACTGTCGATGAAGCTTTCTGGCGTGTCATCTCGGTACAGGAGAAGGTGCGCCTAGCTCAGACCTACAAGTCGCTCCTAGATCATCTCGTGCAGGACTTGGAGAATGTCTACGCCGAGGGCATGACGACCAGAAACGAAGTGCTGAAGGTGCAGGTCAAGCAAAACGAAGCGGAGCTCACACTCGTCAAGGCACAAAACGGGCTCCAGCTCTCCAAGATGCTACTGGGTCAGATCATTGGTCTAGAGGCTGAGCAGATCGAGCTGGATAGTGCGATCATTAGCGAGGAGCAGCTGAGCAGTCGTCTCTTAGCGCTGGATAGCAGCAATGCCGAGCGCGCAGAGATCGTCATGTTACGTAGCAAGCTCGCCCTCACGGAGTCGGCGAGGCGGATGGTCAAGTCGCAGTTCCTCCCCAACGTCTTCCTTACCGCAGGGTACAACTGGGTCGAGCCAAACGTCTACAAGGGTAGCCAGAGCAATCTGGGTGGAGACTGGATGATAGGCATTGGTGTGCAGGTACCCATCCTCACTTGGGGAGATAGGATACACCAGGTACATATAGCCGATCAAGAGGTCGCCAAGGCGGAGCTGGAGCTGCAAGATGCTCAGGAGATGATCACCCTGCAGGTACAGCAAAACAGATTTAAGCATGCCGAGGCGCTTAAGAAGATGGAGCTGACGAAGCTCTCTAAGGAGCAGGCGGAGGAGAGCCTGCGCATTACCAAAAACAACCTCCTAGAGGGTATGAATAGCGTCCGAGACATCCTCGAGGCGCAGACCATGTGGGAGAAAGCAGCCTCCGAAGATATCGACGCTCGCGTAGAGGCTGCCGTGACGCTCTCCCAGCTGGAGAAGACCACTGGCGCTCTCTATCAGTATGCGACCGAGCATACACAGGCAGAAGAGTAGAACTAGATAGAAGATCAGAACACAACATGCATACTAAAGAACTTAAGAGCTACTTGCTCCCAACAATATTACTCCTGCTAACCTTAGGCTTCACAACTGCCTGCAACAAGCAAGGAGATCAGGATCAGGAGTCCGAGGCGGACAAAGTGATCCCCGTAACCATCGCACAGGCTAAAGAGATGACCTTTATGCCGAGCATTCGCTTCTCTGGTACAGCCGAAGCCTCCAAGAGTGCCAGTCTAGGGACCGCACTGCCTGGCAAGGTAGAGCGCATACGCTACAGCAAGGGGAGCTTTGTCCCCAAGGGGGCTGTCATCGTAGAGATGTCTGACGAGATGCTCCTGCAGGCACGAGTTGAGAACGAAGCGATCAAGCGCGACTTTGATCGTGTCACACGTCTGAGAGAGAAGGAGAGCATCAGCCAAATGGACTACGACCATGTCAAGGCTAAGTACGATGCTTCTGTCGCTAAGGTTGCGATGCTTAGGAAGAACACCTCCATCACGGCGCCCTTTAGCGGAGTCATCACGGAGATCATGATCAATGAGGGCGAGACCTACGCTTTTACCCCCAGTCTCAGCAGTGATCTCAAGCTAGAGAGTGGAATCATCGAGTTACGCCAGATCAATCCGCTCAAGGCTACTATCGAGGTCAACGAGAAGGACCTAAGTTATATAGCGAAAGGGCAGCAAGCTACGATTATCTTCGACGCTTATCCTGATGAGCCCGCTACGGGTAAGATTTCTTACATCTCCCCCGTCCTCTCATCGATGACGCGCACCGCCTCCGTGGAGGTCAATATACCGAACAGCAACAACCGGCTCAAGCCTGGTATGTATTGCAACGTCTCTATTGCCCTGCCCGAGCGGGAGGGGCTGTTCGTTCCCCTCAATGCTATCTATCGTCTAGCGGGTACGGCTGAGGAGTTTGTCTTCAAGCTCAACGAAGATGGGACGACCGTGACCCGCATCGCCGTGAAGCGTGGCGAGATTAAGGACGGCTGGGTTTACGTAGAGAGCCCTGAGATCAAGAGCGGCGACACCATCATAGTAGATGGCAAGAACAAGCTCAGCGACGGCTCTAAGGTGAACGTTGTGAAGAAGTAAGCCTATGAAACTTCCCGAATTTGGTGTAAAGCGACCCATTGCGGCGGCGATGATCTTCGTCGCCATACTGGTCATCGGTGTCTTCTCGCTGACGAAGCTACCGCTAGACCTGATGCCAAACATGGAGTTCCCCTCCCTGACGGTCATCACGGTCTACCCGGGAGCCTCAGCGATAGAGGTCGAAGAGCAGGTCTCCAAGCCACTGGAGGCAGTGCTCTCCTCAGCGGAGAACCTCGTCGAGATCAAGTCTATTTCTAAGGAAAACGTCTCTTTCATACAACTGCGCTACGAGTGGGAGGAGGATATCACGGCTGCGGCAAACAATGCCCGAGATCTCCTCGAGCTGGTCAAGTCGCGTATGCCGTCGCAGGCCTACACGCCGATTATCTACAAGATCAACGCCTCCATGATGCCTGTCCTCGGCTACGCAGTCAATGCGGACGAGAACTACAACGGACTGGAGGAGATCGTAGAGGATCAGATCGCCTCCGCTTTGCGTAAGGTTGATGGCGTTGGTACGGTCATCTATCTAGGACAGCCTCAGCGTGAGATACGAGTCGAGATAGACCCCACGAGGATGCAGGCCTATGGTATGTCGGTAGCGCAGCTATCGATGATGCTCAAGGCAAACAATGTCAACGTTCCCTCGGGCTTCGTCACGGAGGGCGCTTACGACTTCTCCGTGCGTATGCCTGGTAAGTACGAGAGAGTCGAGGAACTGGAGAATACGGTCATTAAGGCGGTCAATGGTAGGGTAGTACGACTCAAAGACGTAGCTACTGTCCGAGACACCTTTAAGGAGACCGATGCCTCCGCCTTCAACCACGTGGGCAAAGGTATAGCCCTGCTCGTACAGAAGCAGTCTGGAGCGAATACGGTAGACGTAGTCAATGCGGTGCGTGCTGAGATAGCCGACATACAGAAGGATCTACCCTCAGATGTACAGATCTTTGAGGTGATAGGATCGGATGAGCTGGTTACTTCGTCGATCAACAACCTCAGTTCGTCAATCTGGTACGCTCTGATCTTCGTCACCCTAGTCGTCTTGCTCTTCCTACGAGAGTGGAAGTCTAGTCTTATCGTCTTCCTGACGATGCCTGTGTCGCTGATTTCGGCCTTTATCGTTATGAATGTGCTGGGCTACACGATTAATATATTCTCACTCGTAGCACTTGTGATCGCTATCGGTATGGTGGTGGACAACGCCATCGTCGTACTCGAAAACATCACCCAGCACATCGAGCGAGGCGCCATGCCAAAGCAAGCTGCCATGTTCGGAGCCTCGGAGATGGGACTGGCCATTGCCGCCTCAACGCTGACCACGATCGTGGTATTCCTTCCATTGGTCTTCATGGGTGGTATCGTCGGTGTGATGTTTAAGCAACTAGCCGTCCTGACGGTGACCTGTATGATTACCTCCCTCTTTACTGCACTGGCACTGACACCGATGCTCTCGAGCGTCCTGCTCAAGCCCGCTCCTCGTGGAGGCGAAGGCAAGAAGCACGGCAAGCTCTACAACTGGAGTGAGCGTATGTTCCAAAGGATCGAGCGCGTCTACCATGACTTCCTCGGGTGGGCAGTCTTTCACAAAGGCATCACGCTCGTGTCGGCTCTCGTGATTTTTGCTTTAGTACTGCTCTTAGGCAAGGCGGTCGGCACCGACTATATTCCCGACATCGATGCGGGCTCTGTCTCCATCCAGTTTGAGACGGAGCAGGGTACCTCGCACACGCTTACGGAGCAGGTTGGTAATCAGATCGTACAGCTACTGCAGGACAATGTGCCAGAGATTGCCGAGGGAGGTATCGCCAGCATTACGGGACAGACCGATGATGGCGTCCTGACGGCCGTCGGCTTTAAGGAGGGTAAGAACATCGGTACCATCTTCTGCCACCTCAAGCCTGTCGGTGAGCGTAAGCGCAGCAGTCAGCAGATAGCAGACGATATACGTCCGCTGATTGAGGCGATCCCTGAGATTGAGAAGGTGACCGTCTCTGGTGGTAGTGCTATGGCGACTGCGCTGACGGGTAATAGAGCTCCGATTGAGTTTGTCGTCTATGGCAAGGACATCGACCAGATGAATCAAGTCGCCTTTGAGATCGAGCGCAAAGCGAAGGAGTGCCCTGAGTTTACCAATGTCGAGGCGCTTGTCTCGGCAGGCAATCGTGAGGTGCACATCCTCGTGGACAAGGACAAAGCCTCCCAGATGGCTCTCAATCCTGGTATCATCGGCATACAGGTACGTGAGAATCTCTATGGAGCTAAGGCTGGCTCCTATACTGAAGACGGTACTGACTACGATATACGCATACAGTATGCTCCAGAATATCGTAACTCAATCAGCAAGCTGCGCGAGATGCAGGTGACCAATCTCCTGGGACAGCAGGTCCCGCTCATTGCGGTCGCTGATATTCAGGAGAAGGAGGGGCCCGTGCAGATCGAGCGACTCACCCAGCAACGCTATGTCAAGGTTACAACCAACCTCAACGGCATCTCGCTCGGTGATGGTGCCAAGAAGGCAGAGCAGATCATCGGTGACCTCGATACGCCACAAGGTGTGACCGTATCGCTAGGTGGTCAGGTGGAGGATCAGGGTGATACCTTCTCATCGCTTACGGTCATCTTCGTCATCGGACTGCTCCTCGTCTTTATGGTGATGGCTGCTCAGTTTGAGTCGCTACTGGATCCCTTTATTATCCTCTTTGCGATACCCTTCACCCTCGTAGGAGTTATCTTAGCCTTCCTCATTACCGGTACCACGCTCAGTGTCGTGACCTTCATAGGTCTCATCATGCTGGTCGGTATCGTGGTGAATAATGGTATCGTCCTAGTGGACTACAGCAATATGCTCGTGCGCCGAGGCTATAGCATACGAGATGCGGTGATGGAGTCTGGACGCTCACGCTTGCGCCCCGTCTTGATGACCTCCATGACCACCATACTCGGTATGCTACCCATGGCACTCAGTAGAGGTATGGGTAAGGAGCTCTACGCCCCGCTAGGCATCACTATCATAGGAGGTCTCCTGATCTCGATGCTCGTGACGCTTATCTTGGTGCCGACAGCCTATGCTGCTGTACACCAGCGCAAGCTGAATAAGGAGCGTAGAATATCTAGATTGAGGAAACAGATTAAGAAGTAGTAGTATGAGATTCGTATATATCACCTGCAATGTCAGTATGCAAGAGCAGATAGAGTCGCTCCTGCGGGAACTGGAGATAAGCGTCTACCAAGTCATCCCGAAGGCGCTTGCCGAGAGCAACTTCGACATTCCGCACAAGGATACCGCCGTGTGGCCTGGCTTCAATGCCTGCCTACTGGTACAGGAGGCAGACACTACCAAGAGTGACACCCTCCTGGAGCGTATCCGAGAGATGAATGCTCAGGCGTACAATAACAGCGAGCTAGTCGCTGCGTACCTCTGGTCTGTCGACACCCACATAGCGCCCGAACCCATCACGCCCGTGCAGGAGCGTGACCCATTAAGTGGAGCTTAAGCTTCATTTAGTATGTGATTAGAGAGGATGCGTCAGAGTCGTTGGAGCTTTGGCGCATCTTCGTTTGTCTGCGCTTCAGTACCGCGAGGACTTTCCTCCCTAGCTTTGCAAAACCTGAAAACTCTAGAGAAATGTTTCTTTATTGGACAAATGTGCTATATTTGCAATGTGTAATGGTGTAGCTCAATTACACGCTGACGAAACAACTGATCTATCCTAGTCCGTTATTATGAATAAGAGAAGTGTCTACTGGTGTGCTATCGCACTGCTACTCATCGTCACTGGGTGTGCAAAGAAGAAGACTCCCCAAGAGCTGTTTGACATGCAGCGGTCGGGCGTTGTACTCATACTAAACAAGTTCTACTACGAGATACAGCTTCCTAATGGAAACAGTTTTTACTTTACTAATCTAGATGATGAGGGCGATTTTGTCAATTTCACAACAGATCTTCCTGACGTTGAGAAGTCACCAGCTATCTTGAATGGGACAGGCTTCTTCATTGATAATACGGGGCGTATCTTGACCAATCGGCATGTCGTCGCTCCTCAGATAGACAGGTCTACTGTAAAGAGTAATATGAATGCTCTGATAGCAGCATACGTTGAGTTGGTCGAGGCTTATCAAGAGCAGCTTAGTGAGAAGTATCAAAAGATACAGAGCTACAAGCAGGAGTCTCTCTATGTAGATGAGTATGGCAATGTGGATAGCTACCTGCCATCATCTGAGATTGATAAGCTCAGCGATGAGCTTGATGATCTGAAGGAGGAGTATGCTCAGGCCGAAAGCCTAAAAGGGGATCTACGAAAAAGTATCCTCTCAGAACACTTTACAGTCAAGCTACACTCAACTATAGGGATAGCCTATGACGGTGATATGGTGACCGAGTGGGACGACTTTATGAAGAATCCTTGTCAGGTGCTCAAGGTCTCATCGGATGATAACTCTGATCTAGCTCTGCTACAGCTGGAGAGCCAGAGTACGCCAGAAGATAAGTATATCTTTGACGTGAGTAACTATAGTGCAGATGCCAATGAGTCCCTACAGATTAACCAGCCTCTATATATGATTGGCTACAACTACGGGATAGGACTAGCTAAGACTAACAAGGGGATCTACGCTCAGTTTACATCTGGAGCCTTGACGCAAAATCCGGATGGAGATCGCATCGTCTATAGCATTCCTGCGGTGCAGGGATCCAGTGGATCTCCCGTTATTGATGAAAACGGAGATTTAGTTGCGGTCAACTTTGCTGCCCTCAATGGCAGTGATAACTTCAACTTCGGAGTGCCGATGATTCGCATTCTCACCTTCCTGAGGTGATTGTGGCTTGGGCTCAAGGCTGATACCTTGACAGGCAGGATGCCAAAAAGCTCGGTGACGAGTGATATGGGGCAGCCCTCTTTGAGTGGTTGCCCCTTTTTTGCAAACTACTGGACCGATGCTCTCGTGAAGGATTGCACCAGACAGGGCTGATGTATGATAAAAATGAGACTGTTGTAAAAGTCAACAGTCTCACAATCTTGCTTCCTCCGAAGTATTTTTTATTTCCTAGGTAGGAATTGGGGGAATTCCTAGGTAGCTATTTGGCAAATTCCTAGGTAGGAATTCCATTCTTCGGGAGGAAGATGTAATCAGAGAGGTCTCGTAGCTACTCTGTAGTGCTGCTCGAACCCTCTGTAGCGATGGTCGAACAGCACATTCCTAGCTATCATCACGCGCACTCCCTAGACGGCTGGTTATCATGCGTCAGCCCTGTTGCGCCAGATAGCTTTGAGGTTCTTGTCGGGCGCTTTTTGTATCTTTACGGAGTAATCGAAAAACAAGAAAACGTTACTATGGCAAATATCAAAGAGTATATAGCGGAGCATGAGGGCCGCTTTCACGAGGATCTATATGGTCTCGTACGTATCCCATCGATCAGTGCACAGAGCGAGCACAAGGCTGATATGCAGCGTGCTGCCGAGTATCTGCGTGACCACCTGCTCTCACTAGGTGTGCAGGAGGCGGAGGTGATGCCTTCGGAGGGCAACCCCATCGTATTCGGACACTATAAGCAGCCTGGAGCGACGAAGACGATCCTCGTCTACGGTCACTATGACGTGATGCCCGTGGAGCCTCTGGAGCTGTGGAAGAGCCAGCCCTTTGAGCCTGAGATACGCGATGGACGCATCTACGCTCGTGGCGCTAATGATGACAAGGGGCAGATTATGATCCAGCTCAAAGGCTTCGAGACTGCTAAGGCACTGGGCTTGGTCGGGGTCAATGTGAAGTTTATCTTCGAGGGCGAGGAGGAGATTGGCTCAGGGAGTTTGTCGCCTTTCTGCCGTGAGCACAAGGATTTGCTGGCAGCGGATGTGATCCTCGTCTCTGACACGACGATGCTGAGCGAGGAGACGCCGAGCATTACGGCAGGTCTGCGTGGGCTCGCTTACTGGCAGGTGGAGGTGACGGGTCCTAATAGGGATCTGCACTCGGGTCACTTCGGAGGTGCTGTCGCTAACCCGATCAATGAGCTGTGCAAGATCATTGCTCAGATCGTAGACGACAAGGGACGTATCACGGTCCCAGGCTTCTACGACAAGGTGCTACCGCTCTCCGACGAGGAGCGTGCGATGATCCGCAAGGCGCCTTTCTCTGAGGAGGCTTACTGCCGTGCGCTAGACATTCGTGAGACGCAAGGCGAGGAGGGCTACATCACGCTGGAGCGCAATAGCTGTCGTCCTTCCTTTGACGTGTGCGGCATCTGGGGCGGTTATCAGGGCGAAGGCGCCAAGACGGTGCTCCCCTCGAAGGCTTATGCTAAGCTCTCTTGCCGTCTGGTGGCTAATCAGGATCACAAGGAGATCTCCCGCCTGATGAAAGAGTATATCGAGCAGATCGCGCCTAAGTCTGTCCATGTGGAGGTGACGCCGATGCACGGTGGCGCGGGCTACTACTGTCCGCTAGACCTACCTGCTTACCAGGCTGCTGCTCAGGCGGTTGAGAAGGCTTACGGAGTGGCTCCGCTAGCGATACGCAGTGGCGGTAGCATTCCGATTATTGCCGCTTTTGAGGAGATCCTCGGACTTAAGACGGTGCTGATGGGCTTTGGCCTGGAGGAGGACGCGATCCACTCGCCCAATGAGAGCTTCTCGGTAGGTGTCTTCCGCAAGGGTGTCGAGGCGGTGGCTGAGTTTTACCGACTATTTAACTAAACGGGCATGAGTAGCATACTAATCAAGGAGTCGCTCATAGGAGAGGTGACGCAAGACCTTCTGATCGTGGACAACCGTATCGACAAGATCGGTACGGATCTGCTCCCGATCGATGAAGAGACGATCATCCTCGACGGCCGTGACAAGGCTGTCGTGCCAGGACTCTGCAACGGTCACACACACTGTGCCATGACGCTCTTCAGAGGGTATGGCGATGACCTGCCGTTGCAGACTTGGCTGGAGGATTACATTTGGCCCGTGGAGGCGCATATGACGGAGGAGGATATCTACGTTGGTGCTTTGCTCGGCTGTGTGGAGATGATCCAGAGCGGTACGACCTGCTTCCTCGACATGTACACAGCGCCTGAGGCGACCGCTCGTGCGGTGCTGGAGACGGGCATAAGGGCTAATCTGAGCTACACGCTCTTCGATCGTGGCGATGCCGAGCGGGCACAGCTGGATCGCGACAACTGCTACCGCTATGAGCAGCTCTTTGCGGAGCTCCCTGAGCGGATCGACTGGAGTGTGGGACCACACGCTATTTACACCGTTTCGGGTGAGCAATTGCACTTTGCGAAGGAGTTTGCCGAGGAGCATGAGATCCCCATTCACCTGCACCTCTCCGAGACAGAGCGTGAGGTGAAGGACTGTATTGCCGAGCATGGCACGACGCCTGTCCGTTACCTAGAGCAGATCGATGCGCTCTCGCCTCGCTGCATCATGGCGCACAGCTTATGGCTGGACGATGAGGAGCTGGATATCCTCGCACGTCACGGCTGTACACTGGTTCACAACCCTGCGAGCAATATGAAGCTGGCCAGTGGTGGGCGCTTTCGCTACGAAGAGATGAAGGAGCGGGGCATCCCTGTGGCTATTGGTACGGACGGCTGCTCCTCGAGCAACGACCTGGACATGTACATCGCTATGCGTATGGCTTCGCTCCTGGGCAAGGTGTGGCGCTACGACCCGACAGCGGTCTGCGCTCCCGATATCTACCGCTCGGCAACGGAGGTGGGCTATGCTATGCTGGGACTCAAGGGCGGACGCATCGAGGAGGGCTACCTAGCCGACCTTTGTCTCATAGACCTCAAGGCACCGAGCATGGTGCCTTGTCACAATCTTATTTCGAATCTAGTTTACGCAGGCTCCTCGACGATCGTCTCGACGACCATCGTGGACGGAGCGATCCTCATGCGTGACCGTGAGATCGTCGGCATGGAGCGCATCATTGAGATGGCTCGTCGCACGGCTCACGATCTACTTCACCGTAAGGGGTAAAGACCTTTTCACTATCAAACGAACATAGACTATGGACTTTCAAAAATATCAGCAAGCAGCCGACTATATCAAGAGTAAGATAGCGGCACAGCCCCGCGTGGGCATCATACTAGGTAGCGGTCTGGGCAATCTAGCCGACGAAATCGCTAACCCAACCATCATCCCATACAGCGAGATCCCCAACTTCGCACACTCGACCGCTATCGGTCACAAGGGCAACTTCATCTCTGGCACGCTGGGCGGTGTCCCCGTGGTGGCGATGCAGGGGCGCTTTCACTACTATGAGGGCTACCCGATGGAGGTGGTCACGCTGCCAGTGCGGGTGATGAAGCTCCTCGGCATCGAGATCCTGATCGTCTCCAACGCTGCGGGTGGCATCAATCCGAACTTCCACGTGGGTGACCTGATGATCATCAGAGACCATATCAATATGTTGCCCAATCCGCTCATTGGTCCTAATGATGAGAACTTTGGGGTCCGCTTCCCTGATATGACGCGTGCTTACGATCGTGAGCTGATTGCGCTCGCTGAGACCATTGCCCAGGAGCAAAAGCTGGCGCTCCAGAAGGGTGTCTACGTAAGCCTTACGGGTCCTTCCTACGAGACGCCTGCAGAGTATAAGTATTGGCAGACTGTCGGCGCTGATGCGGTCGGCATGAGCACGACGCCTGAGGTGATTGTGGCTCGCCATGCGGGTATCCGCGTCTTCGGCATGTCGGTCATCACGAACGAGGGATGGCACTTCGAGGGAGACTACACGAACGATGGCGACGAGGTGGTCGCTGCCGCCAATGCCGCCTCCAAGCGTATGGGTGCCCTCATCGCAGAGCTCATCGCCCGTGCCTAACTCTCCGATAGACGAAGAGACGATCGCCTCACAGCTTGCCGCCATACGTGCTGCGCTCCGCACACGTATGGACGGCTCTGTGGCGCAGTCGATGCGGGAGTCGGGACTGGACTACCGCTACAACTGGGGCTGGACACGAGGCTATCTCCTAGAGCTCGCTACGCAGTACCTGCCTTCTCGACAGCTTGCCGAGGCGCTGCGGGATACCTCTGTGCGGGAGTTGCTGATCCTCTCCACGATGCTCTTCCCCCGTGAGGAGCTCACGAAGCAAGACGTAGCGGCTTTCCTCGAGAAGGCGACCAATGTGGAGCTACAGGAGCAGCTTGCCTTTAACCTCCTATCATACGCACCACTAGCCATTCGCTGGGCGGAGGAGGTTGTCACAGGCCGTGTCACAGATGAAGCGAGGCTCTACGTGGCACTCCTGACCATCGCAAACTATACGAAGCGACAGCCTGACAAGCCTTTGCCAGAGCAACTGACGGAGGTGCTGGAGTCCTATGTCTCTGCCGAAGAGCTACCGATGCATTGTCGTCGTGTGGCGTATGATCTGCTGATTACATTAGAAGAGCGCACAGCAAGCAATGATTGATCAATACTTTATTGCAGAGGTGTCGTGGGAGGTCGCCAACAAGGTGGGCGGCATCTACACTGTCCTCTCGTCACGAGCAGGCGAAATGATGCTTCGCCACGGGGCGGAGCAGGTTCTTTTCGTCGGTCCCCGCCTTCGACCGTTGGAGGAGATGGTAGACTTTCGCGCGGAGACCTTTTGCATCACCCTGCCTAGTCATATCTCGCTACTGGGCGTGGAGCTCCCGATCACGCAGGGCTACTGGCTTACGCCTGGGGGCGAAGCGCAAACGATCCTTGTGGACTACAAGCCGCTCGCCACAGTCCGTGACCAGCTCTACTACCTCATGTGGCAGCACTACGGCATCCAGTCCGACCTCGGCTATGGCGACTACGATGACTCCTGTCTCTTTGCCGTTGCGGCAGCCGCGACACTGCTCGCTGTGACCCCGCAGCTCGCGTCGCCTGGGAGTCAGCCGATAGCTATTTATAATGAGTGGATCACCGGCATGGGGCTGCTCTATCATCGTCTGCAGCTGCCCAATCTGCGCTCGCTCTTCATCACCCACGCTACGACCGTCGGGCGCTCTATCTGTAGCAATGGCAAGGATCTTTATCGTTACTTCGCTGGCTACCACGGAGACCAGATGGCGAGCGAACTGCATGTCGAGGCGAAGCATGCGCTAGAGAAGGCGGCCGCCCATACCGCTACCATCTTTGCGACGGTCAGCGAGGTGACCGCTCTGGAGTGTACACAGCTCTTGGAGCGCACGCCAGTGGTCTTGCCGAATGGCTTCCACGCATTGGCTACAAGCCGCTTTAAGACGAAAGCTCGTCAGCGACTAATAGACGCGGCCAGCCAGCTCTATGGCAAAACCTTTGACCCTGAGCGCACGACACTCGTCGCTACCTCGGGACGCTACGAGTATCGCAACAAAGGGATCGATCTCATCGTCAACTCGCTGGAAAGTCTACTCCAGCAGCAAGCGAAGCTTTCGTCAGATCTCATCCTTTACTTCTTCATTCCCGCTTGGGTTGCCGAGCCAAGAGCTGACCTCGCTTACCTACTAAGCGATCCCAACCCAGCGAGTAGCACGACCCCGCTAGAGTATCCTTACTTAACGCATTGGCTACACAACCTGCGGGAGGACACCCTCGCAGGACGACTCGGTGAACTCCTCGAGAGAGGAGCGACAGCACAGCGCATCTATCCGATCTTCGTACCCACCTACCTCGATGGTCACGATGGTATCCTAGACCTGCCTTATTATGATCTGCTGAGCGCCCTCGATCTGACGCTCTTCCCCTCGTACTATGAGCCGTGGGGCTACACGCCACTGGAGAGCATCGCCTATGGCGTACCGACGGTGACGACCGACTTGTCTGGTTTTGGCCAAGCGATCCTAGAGCTTTATGGCGAGCCTGCTACAGACAGCCTGCAGCACGGTGTGCAGGTCATCCCGCGTCGTGATCATGACGACGCAGTCGTGACGCAAGCTCTGGCAACGATCCTAGAGCAAGCTACCGCAGGGCTCCCGAAGGCGTGCTACAAGCAAGCTCGGAAGACAGCCTCCCAAGCGCTCTGGACACACTATTACGACTATTATATAGAGGCTTATCGTCAGACGATGACGCTGAGCTAGTTGATCAGCTGCGTGCGACTATCCTGATTGGTGAGGGCGCGATCCATCTGGGAGCGAGGCACTAAGCTCTGGGCGAGGTAGTCAGGACGATTGGCGTAGATGTATAGGACGCTGCCCCCCTTGATTGCATCGATGATAGGACGCGCCAGCGCACGAGGCACCGCTGGGCAACCGTAGCTACGTCCGAGACGTCCCTGTCGGATGATCTGATCATTCACATAGGCAGCACCGTGCACGACGATGGCACGAGCCCGCGCCTGATCGTTGTACCCACGCTCCAGGCCATCGAGACGTAGCGAGTATCCGTTATTCCCGCTGTAAGTCTCATTGGTTAGGTAGAAGCCCAGAGAGCTCTGATGAGAGTTCGGTTGATTGGAAAAAGAGGTAGCGTAGTTCTCCCCGCTACCACGTCCATGTGCACAGAGCGTAGCGTAGAGGAGTTTGCCCTGCTCCATATCAATGACAAACATACGCTCCTGAGTCGAAGGCTTGGAGAAGTCCACGATGGTGAGCCGTGAGCGATGCTTGTTTGGAATCTGATTGTATCCCCGCACGCCCAGGCTAAAGGCTTCAAACGAAAGCCTTCCCTCCAGTCCCATCTGCTGGTAAAGCTGATTGATCTGCTGTCGCTCAGCCGAGGAGGGTACGACCGTCACACGGTGTCCCGTGGGCGGTATATCCCACAGCGAGACATCAGACCCAGCTACGTAGCTAGGCACGAGTATCATCAAGATTATCAACCATCTAAGTGAGGATCTATGAAGCGTATGCATATCTAGTAAAAGGCTCATTAACGTGCCAAAGGTACGAAAAAGAGATTAGATGTTAGAGGTTAGAACGTAGATTCAACTATCAAAAGCTCGACGAAATCAATTCAGTTGCATTTGATAGTTGAATCTACGGCCCCTGACGTTGAATCTACGTACCTCTGGTCTGTAATTATTTTTCTGTACCTTTACCTCCCAATCGTCTGCTAAGTTTTGGGGTTAGATGCTACCCAGAGTGCTTAGACCAGACAGCTCCGGATATTCGGAGTCTCTGTGCACGATATGGGCACTACGTACTTAATGTTTTACTAACAGATTACTTTATGAAGAGAATAACAAACTTACTACTCCTACTCGTCCTCTCGGCGACGGCTCTCGTTGCGCAGGAGGTGTCGGGTAACGTATTGACCTCTTGGGGTGATGCGACTGGAGCTATCCGGATACCCGACGGGGTGACTGAGATCGCTGCAAACTGCTTCTACTCTCCTGGAGAGGAGAACCCTGGCGGATGGGGCTCCTCAGACCCTGTCAGCAATACCAATATCACCAGCGTAGACCTCAACGGGGTGACAAAGATCGGTGAGAACGCCTTCAGGGGCTGCATTGGTATCAAGACCATCAAGGCGCCTAAGCTAGAGAGCGTGGGTAGCCACAGCTTCGAGGGTTGTACGGCTCTGGAGGCACTAGACCTGCCGATGATCAAGACGATCGGGGAGAAGACCTTTGAAAATGCGAATGCACTGACTACGCTCTCACTGGGCAAGTCGCTCGAGTCTATCGTGGGCAACCCCTTCCAAAACAGTACCAGCCTCACCTCGCTAACGCTCGAGGAGGGTTGCGCTAACTACCTCGCAACCGGGGGTGCACTCATCTCCCGTGCTGATGGTGTGCTACGCGTACTAGCGGGAGGTGTCCAGAAGGTGACCCTTGGCGAGGAGTGCAAGGCTATCGGCGACAACGCTATCTTTGGCTGTAGAGCACTAGAGCGTCTAGAGCTACCTTACGTTAAGGAGATCGGCACAGGTGCTTTTGTCAACTGCACTAAGCTCGCTGAGCTTTATCTGCCACGCTTGGAGCGTATCAAGGACAACTATCTATCTTTTAGCGGTGTGGGCTCGCTACGTGTCGTAGACCTGCACATGAGCAATTCGATCTCTGCTCTAGAGACGCTCTGGCCGGACAAGGAGACGACAACTGTCTATGTCGCTAGCGAGGCGATCAAGACGGAGCTAGCGCAGAAGCTGAAGAAGTGCCAGATCGTAGTCGGTGCCCCCGCAGGGACACAGCAACGCTACAAGGTGAACTATAAAGCTATAGGCAATGGTACGCTGGAGGCTTGGACGACTAGTGCTCAGAATGTGGAGAGTGGCGCCATGCTTCTAGAGGACTCTCCTGTTAGCTTTAAGGCGATCCCTAGGGTTGAGCAGCAGATTAAAGAGTGGCGTGTCAATGGAAAGGTCGTGACCGTAGAGGGAGATCCAAAGTTTCCCCAAATCTATAAGGTCGAGCACCTAACCAGTCATCTAAATGTCGAGGTAACCTTTGAGGCTCGTCCTGAGGGTGCTGACGTTTACTTCCGTAGTCGTGACCCAGAGATGGGTACACTGACCTGCAAACTGAATGACGGCACAGAGGTGAAGCGTGGCGCTCGTGTGCCTATGGGTACGATGCTGAACTTTACCGCTACGCCTAAGGAGGGCTACCGCATCGGAGACTGGTTTGAGCAGATTGAGATCGGTGGCGAGAAGTATAAGCCGATAGAGGGACAGAATGGTAAGTCCACCTATCGTTGCGAAGTGCTCGATTCACGTGAGATAGAGGTCGACTTTGACCGTCTGGAGGGTCACTTTATAGTGAAGTTTGCCTCTTTCAATGAGAAGAATGGCACGCTCACCGCTACGGCTAACGGTGTCGAGATCAAGACGGGGCAAGCAGTCAAGGCTGGTAGCAAGCTTGTCTTTACGGCACACCCTGCTGAGGGCTACACCGTCGATGAGTGGCAGGTCAATCGTGAGCCACAACCTAACAACCGTGAGCTGACCTACACGATCGAGAGCCTCAAGGAGGATGTCGAGGTGAACCTAACTTGTAGCAAACCTTCTGTCTCTGATACGGATCCGAACATCGTCGATGGCGTACTATACAAGTGGAAGCCTGCGGGTGATGCGGTCCTACCCGATGAGGTGACTTACATTGCTCCGCTAGCCTTCGAGGGTGCCATTCAGATGACTTCGCTGACACTCAATAATAAGGTCAAGGCCATCGGTGATCGTGCATTCCTCTTCTGCACGGCTCTGACGAAGTTTGTCGTGCCAGAGGCTAATGAGTCGTTCTCGACGATAGAGGATGTCCTCTACAGCAAGGATCAGACGCGACTCATCGCTTACCCAGCGGGTCTCGAGGCTACCAGCTATACGCTAGAAGCTAAGGTCACTTCGATACAGCCAGGAGCCTTCCTAACTCCTATACACTTGAAGGATGTCGAGGTTACCACGGGCAATACGGCCCTTAAGAGTGTCAAGGGTGTCCTCTACACGGCAGACGGATCGAAGCTACTCTACCTACCTATAGGCAATCAAGCGATCGGTATGGAGGGTAAGCTGACGCTATCGGATGGTATCAAGGAGATCACGCGCCTCGCTCTCGCTTACAATCCAAGAGTCAAGGAGCTGACGCTCCCCGCATCGCTAGAACGTATTGATGCGATGGCACTCACCTACAATGGGGCCATGAAGTCGTTCGGATGGGCAGAGGGTGTCACACCTCAGCTTGTCTCGGTCGGCGACTCCGCATTTTACTATGACCGCTCGCTAGAGAAGGTGCCTTATATGCCTAGCTGCACTTCATTTGGCAAGGGAGCCTTCGGGCTAGCTTCTGCACTCAAGGAGGTGCACATCCCAGCTGGTTGCTCGATCGCGGCTAACACCTTCACTGGCTGTCAGATTATCAAGTCTGTCTACTCGTATAGTGTAGAGCCTCCCGTCATCAATGAGGCAACCTTTAAGGATATTTACGCCCCCGAGGAGGCTACGCTCTATGTTAAGGAAGGCGCTAAGGAGGCTTACAGCAAGGCTAAGGGTTGGAACATCTTTGGCCATATCGTTGAGGAGGCCAATCTTGCTGTTGCTACCGTCGAGGAGCTCGCTATACAGCTCTACCCGAACCCGACGCAGGAGCTACTCCAAGTGGCAGGTGCAGGCGCTGACAGCGACATCCTGCTCTACGACCTGACGGGTGCGCTCGTTGGTACGGCTCGTACGGACGCTACGGGTAGCGCCGTGGTCAGCCTCGCCAGCTATCCCGCTGGTACCTACGTGCTACGCGTGTCTGGTGCTGACCGCCTAGTGGTCAAGCAGTAAGTCTAGAGTCTAGAGTCTCTCAGATCACACGGAGGATCTCCTCTAACGTGTGAATAAGTAGAGCTCTCTTCCGAAAAAGAAAATGGTGGCAAGTCCCTCGATCGTGAGGAGCTCGCCACCTTTTTTATAGGCATCGCCTAGATGCTAAGACTTGCGCTAAGCGAGGGCGGATCTGTATACACAAAGCGAGCAGACTGCTAAGCTTAGCAATCTGCTCGTCGATTGTAGATATGGTCTCTAGGACTAGCCTTGTGAGAGAGCCTCTTGTCGGACTCGAACCAACGACCCCGAGATTACAAATCACGTGCTCTACCAACTGAGCTAAAGAGGCAAAAGGGCGAGCAATCCACATCGCGCCGCTACAACCCGCTACCCTTGCTGCGGTCAAGCCCTGGGGGATTCACAGGGAGCTGGCCGTGTGGCACTCGCCCGGATCACAAAGGTACGACAATTTTCTTAACCTGCAAGCTTTTCGGGAAGAATCTTTTGTCCGCGTACATTCCCACCCGCTAATGCAAGTAGACGGGAGTTTTGAGAGACCTCTCAATGGTCTTAAACTTAGCAAACTCACCTCCATTGTCGGTTGTGATCGAGTGTAGCTGTCCCATCTACTTGTAGTTTCTCAGAGCTTTATTGATACATGAAACCTCAGACGCAAGAGTATACTCCGCACGTCATACTCGAAATACCCATACGTGGGTATTGTATATAGTAGTGTGGTTTATGAACTTTGTAGCTGAAAGGGGGAGTGACGTCCAAACTGATTGTTTCTCCCAAATACGATAACAATATAAGCATTTAATATCATGAGATATTTAGGACTAAACAGATGGGTGCGCTGCGCGGCCCTTTCTCTATTGACGTATACGGCCATAGGTCTTACAGCCGTGGCTCAAAATGAGGTGCACAATGAAGTCGCACTCGATGAAGTGGTCGTGACTGCTCAAAGAACCCCAGAGGTGAAAAGTCAATCGGCGACGTCCGTCACAATTGTAACACGTAAGGAACTAGCGGAGCTCAATAAGACTATGCCAGACATGCAGGCTATCGTAGGCTTTTTGGTCCCAGGCATGGCCTCTACAGGCAATACGACTAGTGAGCGCTCCAACACTTTGAGAGGAAGAAGTGTACTAGTGCTGATAGATGGCATCCCACAAACAACGCCTTTACGGGCAACAAGCCGTGACCTTCGGACCATTGATCCAACGGCTGTAGAGCGAATTGAGGTGATCAAAGGTGCAACTGCCCTTTATGGCAATGGAGCAAATGGTGGTATCATCAATATCGTGACGCGTAAGAACAGTAATGATAAGCCCTTCGGTGGGCAATCTTATATAGCAATGCAGGATCACTCTTTGCTTAGCAATAAGACACAGTCATTTGGCTACCGTCTCAATCAGCAGCTCTATGGCAAGATAGGTGGTTTTGACTACCTGGTCAATGGTGTGATTGGACAGACTGGTAGCTCGGTAGATGGAGATGGCGTATACCTCTCTCCTAGATATGGGCTTGGCGACACCCGCACATACAATGCCCTAGCAAAGGTTGGTTATCAAATAAGTGAGACAGCTCGTATTGAGGGTATGTACAACTTCTTTAGGACCACACAAAACAGTCCGCTCATCGCTAGCGGTGGTAAGTACCTGGAGAGCCCACGCATCGGAATTAAAGGTGATCAGCCAAAAGAAGCAATCCCAGAGGGGATGGCGTACAATCACAATGCTTACATACGCTACACGCATCAAAACATCTTCAGCGGAACGAACCTTGAGGCGACCCTACAGGGCCGTGCATTAAAGGTCGTGACAGACTACCGGATACATAATGAAAAGAAGCCTCGCTGGGAAGGAACTAGCGGGCAGGCAACCATTGAGGCAAAGCAGATCGGAGCAAAAGCTCAGCTTGACTCCAAACTCCCTCTGAGTGACCAGGTATTTACAAAGCTCTTGTATGGAATAGACTTCACAATGGATCGTACTGGACAGCCCCTTGTAGACGGACGTTACTGGGTGCCAGAGATGACAGCTCTTAACTTCGGACCATTCGTGCAAACCAAAACCACTATCGGCGACCTCCTCAACATCAAAGTGGGGGCAAGGTATGATCGCATCGATGTCCACGTGCCAGACTATGAAGTCCTTCCAAAGAAGGCGGGCGTTGAGCGGACTAAGGTCCAAGGCGGTGTGTTGCCTTACAACAACCTATCCTTAAATGGTGGTGTGACCTTGAATAGGTGGAGAGTGTTCCAACCATTTTTAGCTTACTCTCAAGGCTTCTCCATCTATGACCTAGGACGCACCCTGCGCGATGCCAAGAGTGACGTGCTGAGCAAAATAGAGACTTCGCCTGTCAAGACTCACAATGCCGAGATAGGCTTTTACTCTACCATTAGAGGACTCTTTGGCGAGGCTTCAAGGCTAGAGACGTCTGGCGCAGTATTCTACACCTACGCAGCGCTTGGTAGTGACCTTAAAAGTGTAGATGGATTCTGGGTGGTAGATCGCTCACCCCAACGTATCCTAGGTGGAGAGCTATCAATGGATGCTACCATCAATAGGCAATGGCAGACGGGCGTTGGCTTCTCAATGATGGAAGGCAAGAAATATGTTGATGGCTCTTGGAACCATTATATGAGTGGCCAATCTATCCCTCCAATGAAGATTACAGCATATATCAATTGCCGCCCAACGAAGCATAGCTACATACGCCTATATGGTATGTATACTGGAGCAAGGGACCGCTTTGCCACAAACGACAAAGGCAAATATGCAGAGGGCGAAGGAAAGGTAACACCTGTCACCTTATTGCATCTCAATGCAGGGCTTACGATAGATAAGTTCACCTACACATTGGGCATAGAAAACTTACTCAACACCACCTACTACACGGTCCAGTCTCAGCTAGTAGCAAGAGATAACGAGTATACTCATGGCAATGGTCGTGTGATCAATCTCTCCATGACTTATAGATTTTAATTACTAGGAAGACCAACTATCCTCCTTGTAGCAATTAGCGGTGCGACCTTGGATATACAAAAGTCTGAGGTCGCACCAATTGTTCCTTAGGCTACAGTCTAGCATTAAATCATATAGAAGTCGCTCTCTAGGACAACACTTTGCTGTCCGATCCGTTATAGTAAGTATCAATAGGCAGTTCAGCCACAACGATACATTGTATATGACACGAACACTTTACTACTGCATCATTATGGGAGTACTATCCATGCTAATAGGGTCATGCCGTGTAGCAAGGGAGATCAAATCGGTAGATTCAGCTACCTTCAAAGCGGAAATAAGTAGTGCCTCCGTACAGCTACTTGATGTACGCACAGCAGATGAATTTGCCAAAGGGCATCTCGAGAAGTCCATCAATATAGATGTGCACGAGTCACACTTCACCAAAATAGTCAAAGAAAGATTCGACAAAAGTCAGCCCATATACCTCTATTGTCGGTCGGGCAAGAGAAGCATGATGGCGGCTCAGACACTGGTAAAGGAAGGATACCAAATCGTCAATCTCAAAGATGGAATCCTCGGATGGTTGGATGCTGGCTATCCTATATCTCAAAAATAACCCTTCTCTCTCGACAGTGATTGATAATCATAAGCTAGTCCGTTGTCGATTTATTGGCTCTTGGGTCCTTAACTTCGCAGGCTGAGATTTTATTTCCGCTCGACAAAAGAGAGCGTACGAACCTTATTGAGACGCACCCACCGCACACTGATCTAGTGCAAAGCGAAATATCCGTATCTTTGTAAGCGCACAGAAAAAAGAGTGTGCGGTATAGCTTTACAGAAGATTTCTCCTCCTCCATGACTACAGATCAAGATACGACCACCGCTTTGCCCCACCTGAAGGTTATCTACACAGGCGGGACCATCGGTATGGTACAAGATATAGAGACGAGTGCGCTCAAGGCCTTTCAGTTTGACTACCTACGGGAGCATGTACCCGAGCTGGATCAGCTCCACTGCACCTTCGACATAGAGCAGTGCGACCCGCCTATAGACTCTTCGGCTATCACGCCCGACCTGTGGGTCTGGCTGGGTGAGATGATACAGCGGGAGATGGCGGCGTACGATGGCTTTGTCATCCTCCATGGCACCGACACGATGGCCTACACGGCCTCTGCGCTGAGCTTTATGCTGCAGGGGCTTGACAAGCCTGTCATCTTGACCGGCTCGCAGCTACCCATAGGGCGACTGCGGACGGATGGTAAGGAGAATCTTATCACCGCCTTTGAGATTGCCTTGGCAAGACGTGCTGACGGCTCGCCGATGATCCCTGAGGTGGCCGTTTACTTTGAGGACTACCTCTACCGTGGCAACCGCACGCTTAAGTATAGTGCCGAGCACTTTGAGGCGTTTGCCTCGCCAAACTATCCGCACCTAGCCTTCGCCGGGATCGATATCAAGTATAGTCCGAGTGTCATAGGCTTTGAGGAGCCTGCTCTGTCGCAAGCGTGGCGACCAGCCTTCGATGGGCATGTGGTCGTGCTCAAGCTATTCCCCGGTCTATCGGCCTCGCTCCTAGATCATATCCTCCGCATGCCAGACCTTAGAGGGGTGGTGCTAGAAACCTTCGGCAGTGGCAATGCGCCAACGGACGAAGCTTTTCTCTCTGCCATCAAGGGCGCTGTGGCACGTGGTATTACGATCGTCAATGTGACGCAGTGCTACTCAGGGTCGGTCGTCATGGGACGCTATGAGACGGGCAATGTGCTCAGTCAGACGGGTGTCATAGGTGGTGGCGACATGACTACCGAGAGCGCCACGACGAAGCTCATGTACCTCCTGGCGCAGGATCTATCTCAAGAGGAGGTGGCGCATCTGATGCAAGTCTCTCTGCGTGGCGAGCTGACGATATGATACGCTTTATGAGCCTGGCGAGTGGTAGCACGGGCAACTGCTACTACCTCGAGCATGACGGGCAGGGGCTCCTCATAGATGCGGGTATAGCGCTCTATGATATCAAGGCTGGATTAGAGCAAGCGTCGCTCTCGATAGAGCACGATGTGCAGGCGATCCTCCTGACGCACAATCATGCCGACCATGCGCGTACTGTGGGTAAGCTGGCCAATCGCTACCAGTTGCCAGTCTATGCGACGCTACCTGTGCAGTGCGGACTGGACCATATGAGGGGTATGGAGCGCATTCAGCACGATATGCGCTATGCGATCGAGCCTGAGGTGCCCTTTGCATTGATTGGGCTGGTGGTGACCCCTTTCTCTGTGCCGCACGATAGTGCTGACAATGTGGGGTATCATATCTCTTCGGAGGAGGGTTTTTCCTTTACTCTAGCGACAGACATAGGTCACCTGACCCCTACGATAGAGCACTACGCTAGTATGGCGCACCATCTAGTGCTGGAGTCAAACTACGACACCGAGATGCTACGGATCGGCAAGTACCCACCCTTTCTCAAGAAGCGGATCAGTGGCCCGCTCGGGCATCTGAGCAATGCTGAGTCGGTGGAGTTCCTCTGTCGTATCTGGAGCCCTACGATGCGCAATGTCTTCCTCTGCCACCTGAGCAAGGAGAATAACCACCCGGAGCTGGTGCGCAAGACTTTTGACATCCGTCTTTTCGCTGAGGGGATCCGTGTCGGCAAGGATGTCTACGTCACCCCCTTGCAGCGCAATCACTGTAGCCCGATGTACTTACTAGAGACCTAGAGATGAGACGTAAAGTCTAGCCTTGGTTACAAGCGAAACCGTCTCTAGTGTCCTAGGCCGTTGGCGTCAGAAAAAAAAAGTCTCCACCTGGCATGCGCCAAGTGGAGACTCTGTGATTTGTGCTGTGCTAGAGGATTGCTCTACTAGCGTGTGACGCACTACTTGAGACTGTTGCAACAGTCTCTACTTGTATATCTGGCTGAGGAGCTCGTCGATCTGCTCTCCGCGCAGGTCGCGCTGCATGATGACGCCATCGGGTCCTATGAGCATAATTTGTGGGATACCCATGATGCCGTACAGAGAGGTGGCGTGATTATTCTGATCATCGTAGATCTGTGGATAGGGGATCTGTAGCTCCTTGACTGCTTGTAGGTGGACATCGTGGTTCTCCTCCCATACGCCGATGCCGAGGACGAGTAGACCCTTGTCCTTGTACTTCTTGTGCATCTCGATGAGCGTGGGGATCTCGCGACGGCACGGTCCACACCAAGAGGCCCAGAAGTCAACGAGTGCATACTGTCCCTGACCGACGTAGTCCGAGAGCTTGACGCGCTCACCCTCTGTGGTGATACCCTCAAAGTCTACAAAGGATTTGCCAGCTTTGGTGTTGATCATTCCTTGGATTAGCTCTACTAGGGTTGTATAGCTTGGAAGGCGCTTGACGTTTTCGCCCATCTCATCGAGAGGCTTCTGAAACTCGGAGAGGTCGTCAAAGAGGTACATAGCGTACTGCATAGCGCGGAGTACGAGGGGGTTATCCTTTTGCTCTGCGACATACTTACGTACGATCTCCTGGCCAGCAGCCTTGTTGATAGAGTCGGCTTGCATGACCACCATGATGTCCTGCTCGAAAGCGTTGCAGGCATCATTGGCGGGAGAGCCACTGACACGGCCATCGCTGAAGTTGTACTCTAGAGAGGTTCCCTCGTAGACAAACTGAGCGTTGAGCGGTGTGCCCTGGCAAGAGAGTAGGTAGAGGTAGCCCTTCTTGAGGTTGTCTAGCGAGAGGCTTGCGACGGTGTCGCTGATGACGATGCTGTCGATGGGCGTCTTGGTGGTGTCAGCCTCATCGTAGAGATAAGCTGTCATACCAGATAGATTGCCCTCGAGGCCGTGGAGCTGTAGCGTATTCTTCTTGCCGCGATTACAGCTACTCAGTATTAGGAGCGAGCCCAGTACGACCAGTAGAGAGGAGAGGGATATGAATCGTTTCATACAGTGTGATGTTTATTGATGATGATATAAATCGGTTGGAAGGTGAGGGGCACATGCCCTGTCTCGTCTGCAAAGTTAGTAATATATCTTTTGGTAAAGCGTCTGAGCTGATTAGGGGTGCGTATCTGCTGTGGCGCATTTGGCAACTGTGCTGTGCCCGTATGGCGGAGGTGCTCTAGCACAGCTAGAGGATCAGCAAAGGGGATGACGAGTCGCTCCGTATGGATCTCATAGGGGTGCCCGAGCTCCTGGAGGGTGCTGCGCCAGGTGTCTAGTGAGGGGTAGTGCAGCCCTTGGCCTGTGAGCTGTCGTAGCTCGAGGAGGTTGTCAGGACCGAAGGTGCTGACGGCTAGCGTCGCCTCGGCAGAGAGCTCGCGGACGATGCACTGCAAGTAGGCACATGGATCGGCCAGCCACTGTATGGCACTACTGGAGACAAAGAGGTCAATGCCGAGCCCCTCTAGAGAGAGCTCGGAGGCATCTCCGACCCGCAGCTCGGGGTGTGGATCTCTCAGGCGAGGCACCTGCGCTAGGAGTGCTGGGGAGAGGTCGGCAAGCGTCCAGTGGTCGACCTCGAGTAGCTGATCTATACGCTCTGTCAGTAGTCCTGAGCCTGTGCCCATCTCGAAGGCGTGAGCGAAGTGACGCTCTGCCTGAGGAAGATGCTCGTCGATCAACTGGACGAGCCGATCGATGACGAGTCGCTGTGGCTCTGCAGCTTCGTTGTAATGCGAAGCGGCACGGTCGAATTGATGAGCGAGAGAGGTCATAGGCACAGATGAATAGTAAGGCTCGTTGGGTTTCGTTGGGTTACTCTAGGCCCTGCCATAGCTCCCGCCACGAGTGCCACAGATCAAAGAGGTAGTGGTACCCGTCGGGGAGTAGCTTAGTGGGTACATGCAGAGCCTGCCATAGGGTGGAGAGGTTGGTCGCTGGGAAGATTTGATCGTGCGCTCCGATGATGGCTAGATCCCAAGCTAGGCGGGCGTGGGGCTTCGTCTCGGGCTCTTCGGAGGCCGTGATGCTATCGTAGACCGCTTGCAATTCGTCACGAAGCTCTGCAGTGGGGCGCTCGGAGAGGATTTCGTAGAGCTGCTTGTATCGCTTGCCCCCACACATGCGGCGGTTGAAGCGCTGGCGGTTTTCATCGGTTAGTCCTTCTAGCGTCCCTATGAAGATGCCTTTGGGTATACCCCACAGGTCGTGCATAGGATAGGGGGATCCAGCGACCGCTATGAGGCGTCGTGCGGAGGGGAGTGCAGACCAGTGCGGTACAACCTGCTCGGCAGCCCAGACGCCTAGCGACCAAGCTACGATGGTGACCGCCTGGTAGGAGGCCCAGGGTAAGTCTGCCAGGTCGTCGCTCAGCTCGAGGGTGCGGTAGTCGTACAGCGAGAGTAGGTCACACGCTGGTGGTAAGGTCAGGTGAGAGACCGTGTCAGGGGTCATGCCCCATCCGCAGAAGTATATGATGAGTTGGCGGGAGGGATCCTGGTCACTGTTTCGCTGGAAGGTATACTGCATAGCGGCTAGGCAAGATGCGTTAAGATGATTTGGCATAGCTGCCTGACCTCAGCGGTGGTGAGTCCAGCGGTCAGTGAGATCCTCAGGCGCTCTGAGCCGACTGGTACGGTCGGAGACATGATGGGGCGGATGAAGTAACCCTCCTCGTGCAGCGCCTGTGCGACGGCTCTAGCTCGCTCACGGCTCCCGCAGAGGAGCGGTATGATGTGGCTGTGAGGGGTGGGGAGGAGTTGAGCTGGCAGTGAGGCTAGCTCATCGGTGAGCAGTTGCTGTAGCTTAGCTAGGTGCGCTCTGCGCTGGGTGAACGCGGGGAGCGCTTGCCAGACGGCCAGCACCCACTGGATGATGAGTGGGGGCAGCATGGTCGAGTAGATGAGGCTCCGAGAGCGGGTGATGAGTAGTGTGCGTACAGCCTCGGAGCAGGCGACGTAAGCTCCCATGGATCCGAGAGCCTTGCCGAAGGTGCCGACAAGGAGGTCGATCTCGGAGAGCAAGCCTAGCTCTTCGCACAGCCCATAGCCATGCGCTCCACGGACGCCGATGGCGTGCGCTTCGTCTATATAGAGCGCGACCTTGGGGTATTGCTGCTTGAGCGCTACAAGCTCTTGTAGCGGAGCCAGATCCCCATCCATGCTGTAGATGCTCTCCGCCATGACGATGATATGCTGGCAACTCTCGGCGCCGTGATGCTTCTCGATGAGACGCTGGAGCTGCGCTACGTCGTTGTGACGAAAGCGTTCGAAGGGTAAGCCCGAGAGCCGTATCCCATCGATCATACTGGCGTGGATCAGCTTGTCTGCTATCACCACCATGCCCGGGAGTTTGAGCGCTGGGAGTATTCCGACGTTAGCGTGGTAGCCACTGTTGAAGAGCAAGGCTGTCTCGTGCTGTAGGGACTGAGCGATGAGCTCCTCCAGCTGGTGCATCACGGCTCTATCACCAGAGAGCAAGCGCGAAGAGGTAGAGCCTAGATCTCCTGCAGAGAGTGTCTGTAGGCAATTGGTCAGGTCAGCTTCATCGGCAAAGTGACAGCTAGCGTCGTGGAGAGCTAGGTAGTCGTTGCTGTTGAGGTTGATGAGTGGCCGAGGATGTGCATCGTCAAGTGCTGCGTAGCGACCATTCTGTAGAAGCTCAATAGGGGTGAGCGTGCGGAGCGCCTGCTCGTCACGTAGCGTGGTGAGGATCTGCTCTATATGAGACTCAAAGTGAGACATAAGCCTTAGCTGGTGTGGGGCGCGTTTCGTCGGAACTGTAGTGCTCGTGTGAGTCTACGGATAAACTCCCTTTTCTTATGAATAGACCTACACAGGATCTAGTAGCACGCCGTGTGCCAACGCTAGATACTGTGTAGGTCCAGATTAGTTAGACGCATGAACCTGTTAAGTCGTCATGCGTGGCGCTGATTACTTCTTCTCTGCGGGGATGACATCTAGAAGTGTCACGTCAAAGATAAGTGTAGAGAATGGCTCGATGGAAGATCCACTACCGTTAGCACCGTAAGCTAGGTCGTAAGGAATGTAAGCGGTCACCTGATCGCCCTCCTTCATCAGCTTAAGAAGCTCCGTCCAGCCTGGGATAACCTGATTGACTCCGAACTCGATAGGCTCCTCGCTCTTGTCAAACTCAGTGCCGTCGATGAGTGTACCACGGTACGTTACCTTGACCTTGTCACCATCTACGGGAGACTTGCCAGTACCCTTGGTGGTGTAGCGGTAAGCGAGACCTGACTTTGTCGTGATGACACCGTCCTGCTTAGCAAAGTCCTCGATAGCCTTCTTGCCAGCATCGATGTTCTTGCCGTACTTCTCCTTGTTGTCGATCTCCTGCTTCTTATTGATGTAGTTCTGGATGTAGTTATACGCAGCCTCTTGATCCATCGCCAGCTTGGTCGTATCGCCCTTGAGAGCATACTCAAGGTACTGAGTAAAGAGCTTAGCATCGAGGCCCTCTTTGGCGAGGCCTATAGCGGTCTGGACACCCTGGATCTGTCCTGCGAAGTAAGAGAACTTGGTCGTGTCGGCGATACCCTCCTTGAAGCCCTTGAGGAACTCCATCGAGTCTACAGGCATGCCTTGCATAGCCATCATCATAAACTGCTGACCTAGCTGCTGACCAGTCATATAGCCCTGGATCATAGCTACACTATCGCTCATGGCTGATAGTTCGTCGTTGGTTTCACTCTTCTGAGCTTTCTTGTTACAGCTAGCAAAGGCACAGACCATTGCAACCACTGCGAGGAGTGAGAGAATTGATTTCTTCATTGTAAGTTGTATTTAAGATATTCGTTTGCGTTATAGTGTCTTGATTACTTCTTTTCTGTCGGGGAGGCTAGAGGGATAGGCTGACCCTTGATCACCTCCAGCAGCTCGATGTCAAATACGAGCGTCGCATTGGGCGGGATCAGACTTCCTGCACCACGCTCGCCGTAGGCTAGACGTGCTGGGATGTAGAGCTTAGCCTTGCTACCCTCGGGCAGTAGACACAGACCCTCGGTCCAGCCTGGGATAACCTGTAGGAGACCAAACTTAGCTGGCTCGCCACGATCCACGGAGCTGTCGAACTTAGTACCATCGATGAGCCTACCCGTGTAGTGTACACGGACTGTGTCCTCAACCGTAGGACGGGGACCCTTGCCCTCCTTGATGATCTCATACTGTAGTCCGCTCTGGGTCGTCTTGACCTCGGGGCGCTCGCCATTGCTCTTGAGGAAAGCTTCGTTCTTCTCCTTTGTCTCCTGCGCCATCCGCTCTTCCAGCTTCTGGAAGTAGGTAGAGAGAAAAGCTTGCGCCTCCTCATTGGTCATGACTGTAGGCTGCTCTAGAAAAGCTGCCGTAAAGCCAGCTAGGAGCAACTCCTTATTGATAGGATCTCCAGGCATTTGGGACAGGCTCTGCGCAAAGCCTACACCATTAGCGACGCCTAGTGCGTAGGCTGCTGTATCAGCTGAAGAGATGAGACGTGGAGGCTCGGTCGCTGTGAGTGCGCCTACGCTCACCAGTAGCGTCAGCGCAACGGTTAAGATGCGATGTGTCATAAGTCTTTAGTGTGTTTATACGATGTCTAGTAGCTCGATCTCGAAGATGAGCGTCATATTGGGCCGGATCACGTCGCCAGCGCCACGACTCCCGTAGGCTAGCTCAGAGGGTATCACGACGCGCCACTTGCTGCCCACGGGCATCAGCTGTAGGATCTCCGTCCAGCCTGGGATGACCGCATTGAGGGGAAACTCAGCCGGCTCACCACGCTCTACGGAACTGTCGAAGACGACCCCATTGATGAGCGTGCCGTGGTAGTGTACGCGTACCTTGTCGGTCGCTTTAGGCTTAGCGCCCTTGCCCTCCTTGATGATCTCGTATTGTAGTCCACTAGGGAGCGTCACGACACCACTCTTGTGGCGCATGATCTCTTGGTACTCCTTGCCAGCAGCTGCGTTGAGCTCTGACTCTTCTTGCTGTAGGCGCGTGAACAGTTGGTTAATCACCTCACGAGCTCGCTCGTTGGTCATCTGAGGCTTACGCTCAGCTAGAGCATCCTGGAGACCTGCGATAAAGTCTTCGGAGGTAATAGCCTTGATTCCGGACGCTTTGAAGTTCTGTCCGATACTTAGTCCTAGCGCATAGCTTACTTCGTCTTGTGGCATAGGGGATATATCTTTAGATGAGAAATACTCCTGCAAAGGTAGCAATTCTTCACGATATGAGCCCTCTAGTGACTGGCGGAGAGTGACTCTCTCAGACGGGTCACAATTTCATTGAGTGGACACTCCTGCTGCGTGCCGAGGGTCATGTCCTTGATAGAGACCTTGCCCTCGTTAAGCTCTTGGCTACCTGCGATGATAACGTGGCGACAGCCTCGGCTATTGGCATAGGAGAGCTGCTTTTTCATCTTGTCCGCTGAGGGATAGACCTCCGTGGCGAGCCCTGCACGGCGTAGCTGATGTGCTATGGGCAGTAGCTTCTGGAGCTCCTCCTCGCCAAAGTTGACGATCATAATCCGCTCTTCGGGCTCCATGGCTGTGTCAAACATACCCAGCGACAGCATGATGTCGTAGATGCGCTCTGCTCCAAAGGAGATGCCGACGCCTGAGACACCCTCTAGTCCGAAGATACCGGTCAGGTTGTCGTAGCGTCCGCCTCCTGAGATAGAGCCCATCGGAGCATCAAGCGACTTGACCTCCAGGATAGCGCCCGTGTAGTAGTCTAGGCCACGAGCCAGCGAAGGCGAGAAGGTTAGCTCGGTCATCAGGTCGTTCGTGTCGACATGGTCGAGGACGTACTCGAGCTCCTCCAGTCCCTTGAGTCCTATCTCGGAGCCTGCGAGTAGCTGCTTGAGTACAGTCACCTTGTCACGATTGCTCCCCTCTAGGGTGAGCACCTCACGAACGGGTGCTAGCGAGTCTGGGTCAAAGCCGCTCTCGACGAGATCCGCTAAGACCGCCTCCACGGAGGTCTTGTCCAGCTTGTCCATGCAGATGGTCAACTGAGCCAAGCGGTCTGGCGCCTTGATCACCTCAGCGATGCCTGCTAGTATCTTACGGTTGTTGAGCAGGAGCATCGTGCGGAGTTTGAGCCGACGGAAGACCTCATCGATCATATAGACAAAGTCCACCTCAGGCATCAGCGAGTCGGTACCGATGACGTCGGCATCGCATTGGTAAAACTCACGATAGCGTCCTTTCTGCGGTCTGTCGGCACGCCATACAGGCTGCATCTGGTAGCGCTTGAAGGGGAAGGTGAGTTCGTTGCGGTGCATCACCACATAACGGGCGAAAGGCACGGTCAGATCGTAGCGCAGTCCTCGCTCACAGAGACGAGCTGCCAGCGCAGCCGGCGACTCCTCCGTAAAGGTCTCCGCATCAATCCCCGCCTTATAGTCTCCCGAGTTCAGAATCTTAAAGAGTAGTCGATCACCCTCTACGCCATACTTACCCGTGAGCGTGGAGAGCTGCTCCATGGCCGGCGTCTCAATCTGCTCAAATCCATAGAGTGCGAAGACGGAGCGTATCGTCTCAAATATATAGTTGCGTCGGCGCATCTCCTCAGCGCCAAAGTCTCGTGTCCCCTTAGGTATCGAAGGTTTATTCATAGCGTTTAGCCGTTTCGATTCGTTTGTATAGCGTTTGTGTCACGGCGTAGTCATTGCGCTCGTCGGCTGGATAGTGAGCCTCCTCGAGCTTGGACCACTCCGCCAGGTCGATCTCTGGAAAATGCGTGTCGGCATCAGGCACGACCGTGTCGACCATTGTTAGATTAAGGTGCGTAGCGTATGGTAGGCCACTCTTGTAGAGCACTCCGCCACCCATGATGTAGACCCGATCGTAGCCCGCCTGCTGGCAATGCTGTAGCGCCTGCTCTAGAGTGGAGGCGACATAGTGCGTCTCAGCCTCGCCCTCGGGCAGGGTGAGAGAGACCACTATGTTGTAGCGATTGGGCAGTGGGCGAGCGCCTATGGAGTCCCACGTGTGTCGCCCCATGATGACCGCGTGCCCCGTGGTCGTCGCCTTAACTCGGCGCAAATCATCTCTCAGACGCCACGGCATCGTGCCATCACGACCTATAGCTCTGTCCCGGGCAGTCGCCACGATAATCCATATTTCCATATTCAGACGAACTAATTTGGGGGCTAAGATACGAAAAGATTCCTCCGAAGTTTCATTTGATTCCTCCGAAGAATTTTTTATTTCCTAGGTAGGAATTGGGGAAATTCCTAGGTAGCTATTTGGCAAATTCCTAGGTGGGAATTCAATTCTTCGGGAGGGCGGTGTAATCAGAGAGGATCTGTAAGCATTAAGTAGCGATACCCGAACCGTGTATTCCTAGTTATCGTCCTGTGCAGCCGAGAGGTTGTCTCATTGGGTCGTTGCTTTACTCTAAAGATATGATGCTAGCTCGCCCGTAAGTGACTAAACGTTAATGTGTTGGTCGGACTTGTGATGCAGTTCGCAAAATCTGGTGTGGCGACTATTTGCAGGTATTGGAGAAAAGTATTACCTTTGCACTCACATTTGGAACGCTTCCTTAGCTCAGTTGGTTAGAGCATCTGACTGTTAATCAGGGGGTCCTTGGTTCAAGCCCAAGAGGGAGCGCAACTCTGTTTCATAGCCGAGACTGTTAAGTCTCAAACAGCTTCCTTAGCTCAGTTGGTTAGAGCATCTGACTGTTAATCAGGGGGTCCTTGGTTCAAGCCCAAGAGGGAGCGCGACGTTGCTACACTGAGTTGTTTTGTTTTTGGGGCTCGAAAGGGCGTGGTTGTCTTTTGAGCCTTATATTTGTGGTTAACAGAAGAAATCTCCTTCCGAATATCCGCTTGCGGATTTCGAAAGGAGATTCTTTTGTTTTGTAAGCTCTGGGATCTCTACGAGACGATGAGGACGGCAAGAGCGATGATGATCCCGATGGCGATGAGTAATAGGAGGAGCATGGTGAGGCGCTTCTCCAGAGACCACTGAGCTGGGAGGGGTAGCTTGGCGACCCACTGCGTGAGGCGTGTCGTGGGCTCATCGCTCTCGTCGGGGAGGATGAGCTCGCCACTGTCTATCAGCTCTTGGATCTGCGGGCGGGCACTCTCAGGCACCTCAACGATGAAGCCCCCTACGTCAACGAATGCGCTGAGCATTCGAGCGCTGTAGCTGTTGCGTATGGTGGCTGGTATGCCATGGTCAGAGAGCAGGTCCAGTAGATCAAGAGCCTCCTCTTCAACTTGATAGGAGGCTAGCTGTACCATTCGGTCTTCATTCATGATGCGTAGTTGCTTTAGAGAGTGTATCGTATAGCTCAGGCTGAGGAAGCCAGTGGCGCAGGTCACGGCCCTCGTGGAGCGCCTGACGGATTGCTGTCGAGGAGACCTCTATCTGAGGAGCATCGCTCATCAGTCGTATCTGAGCTGTGGGGTACTGATCGGCCAGCTGTGAGAGATCGTACCCGCTCCGTGGATAGACCACGAGTGGTAGACGATCCATGAGCTCTCCGTGCCGATGCCACTGCGAGAGCGAGGCTAGGCTGTCAGCACCGATGATGAGACTGAAGGCGCAATGGGGATAGTGCTCCTCCAAAGCCGTGAGCGTCTCCAGCGTGTAGTGTGGCTCAGGTAGCATAGACTCGATCGTGCATAGCTCGTAGCGGGGATCGGACTGAATCGCCTGCTCGATCATGCGACAGCGCCATTCATAGGAAAAGCTGGTCTCTTGCTCCTTGAGCGGATTCTGCGGCGTGGGCATGAACCATATGTGCTCTATCCCAGACAGCTCGGGATAAGCCAATATGTAGTCACAGAGAGCGAGATGCCCGATGTGTAGCGGGTCAAAGCTTCCGCCGAAGAGCCCTACACTCCCGCTAACGTCTGATGTAGCAGGACGTAGATCGATCAGCCCAGGAGGCTTCTCCTTAGAGTCTCTACCTTCAGTTGTCATAGCATGATCCATAAAAAAGCTGAGCGTCCACTCTTCCTACTCCACCCACAGGGTGTGTATGCGGGAGCGGTCTAGCTGTTGTCTGATCTGTAGCTGATGGACGACACGCTTGATGGCTCTAATCCTCGTGCTACCACGATAGATGCCGTAGAGGCTCTGCTCTACGCTACTAGAGAGGAGATAAGCGGTCGGATCCTTCGTGAGCGCTGGCGGCACGATGATCGTGAGCTGGTGCTGCGTCTGTAGCTGCTTGAGCTGCTGCTGGAAGGCGCTAGAGCCTATCATCCCAGGCGTGAGCGTCGTGTGGTAGACTCCATTAGACTCCTCGCTAACCTTCTTTTGGCTTGCTAAGTCTAAGTACCAGACAGCGCAGGAGATGCCTCTCTGCTGTAAGGCTTGCTGTAGCTCCGAGACGAGCTGACGGTGGTACTTTGTACCGCTGGGAGTGGCGAGCTGTATGGTGCGTGTCTCTCCTTGTGGCGAGACGAGAGCGCACAGCTCCTCGAGGTGGGGGTAGAGGGACTTGCCCTTACGTCTTCGCTGCAGATCTAGTGTAAGGCGACTGCGTAGGAGGCGGGGTAGCTCGCAGACATAGTAGATGGCACCTAGTATAGCCCAGTAGATGTACAGTAGGAGTAGTGGTAGGAGCAGACCTAGGAGGCCCATACCTGCGATGATAAATAGGTCGGGCTCGAAATCTCGGGCGATGCGAGGCTTATCAATCAGCCTAAAGGGCGAAAGCCCTGCAGGGGGGACAGTCCCAGTAAACTGACCTAGCGAGTCTATCATGCCCTGATCGCTCAGTTGCTCCACCCATCCCAAGCTATCCGTGACGAGGTACATCTGGTAGAGGAGCTCTAGGCAGCGACGCTCAGAGCGGTCGGAGAGCATCTCGACACGCATGACTGAGGAGAGTGGGAGGTCGGCCTTTTTCATTGTTACCTGCATCTCCGTCTCGTAGGCGTCTCTCATGTCTGGTACCGTAGAGTAGGAGAGAGCTATTGTCTTATACTTCTGATCTATGTGGTAGGGGAAGTGGTGCTCTGGATTGTCCAGGGTTATGGTGACACGTCCTGCAGGTGTCTCTTGCGTAGAGCCGACAGGGATGACCACGTCGTACGGCTCTCGGATGGAGACGCCCTGAGCAGTGCCTGTGAATCCACTCAGCGTGACCTGCTTCGGGTGGACAGGGTCGTCTAGCTTGGCGATACAGTCCATCTTGTCTGTCGCGAGTAGATCGTCAAAGTGTACGATGATGGGCGTTTGGTTGTAGTAGTCTCGCCTTCCCCAGGAAGTCTTGACAAAGTAGTTGACCTGAAAGTTGATACGCTTACCCGCCTCTACGACCGCCGTCGTCGTATTGAGCAGAGCTGCAATGTACTCAGGCGTCCAAGGCGAGGTCTTGAAGGTCGAGTCGCTCAGTGGTATCATCGGATTCGTCAGTTCGTGTGGCTGTCGTGAGGAGAGTTGCATGTCGTAGGTCTGACGTCCCATGGGACGATGGTCCGCGACACTCTTGCCTAGTACGACAAAGAGCACGAAGGAGAGCACAAACCAGTACCACTGTCTCAGGATCAAACGAAAGATCTGCGAGAAAGTGGGGCGTGAGCCCTCGTCTGGATAGGTTGGCTGATCGTTGACAGCGCTATTGGGAAGCGATGATTGGGTCATAATGTCTGCTATATGGTGCAAAGGTAAGAAAGTCCGTCCGATATTGCTAGGTAAGCGATCGGGCATCAGTGCGATCGGGGAAATGATGGACTAGCGATGGTGGTAAAAGCTAATGAGTCGCCAGCCGATACGAAAAGTAAGAAGGAGATGTCTGGCGAAAGTCGCTTACGCATCGCCTCTGAGCCCTCGTACCCCGAAGCCATGAAGGCCGTCGCCAGAGCATCAGCCTCAGCGCAAGTCGGAGCTATCACCGAGGCGCTCAAGATGTCTGTCTCGGCTGGGTAACCGCTCAGCGCAGAGATCGTGTGTCCGTAGACTCGTCCGTCGGCTGCGACCTTGTAGTTGCGATAATTGCCCGAGGTGGCCAGTCCTCCTCGTTCGCCTGGCAGGTCAATGATCTCCTGTAGCTCTTGGCTTATTCCCAGTGAGTCCAGGTCTGGCCTTGAGATGCCGACACGCCATGGAGCGCCTCGTGGGTTGCGCCCCGAGTAAGCTATCTCGCCGCCTATCTCTACTAGGTAGTTGGTCACGCCCGCTTTGCGTAGCTTCTCGCCTACGAGGTCAGAGGCGTAGCCCTTGGCAACCGAGGCAAAGTCTAGCTCCATTGCGGGGGTTGCTTTGGTCAGCTCAGTAGGAGTGCAGGAGACCTTGTCCATGCCGACCAACTTCATCAAACTATCCACCTGTGGCTGTGTGAGTGCGTAGCTCTTTTCGAAGCCAAAGCCCCACGCATTGACCAGCGGAGCGATGGTCACATCGTAGGCACCGCCCGACTGCTCGTAGACCCTCCGCGCTACGCTGTAGATAGCGTAGAAAGTGCTGTCCACCGTCATCGACAAGTTGTTGTTGACCGCATAGATCATAGAGGTCGAGTCAAAGGGGTTTGCCACACGGTTGACCTCTTGCAGCGCCTCATTGATCTGGTCGGATAAGTCCCGGTCAGCCTGGTAGGTAACCCGATAAAGCGTGCCGAAGATGAGTCCCTCGGCACTCCTGTAGGGCGCCTCCTGGTGGCAACTGCTCAGGAGGATGAGCGAGAGCAGCAGTAGGGTGACGGTGCGACGCATAGCGGTGTGACTAGCTTAGATGAATGTGACCAGCTCTTCCATCGTCTTGCGACGTGGGTTGCCCTCTTTGCCCGCAAAGGCTGGGTCTGGATGCCCCACAGCTAAGATGAGGATCGGCTCCTCATGCTCTGGGATCTGTAGTAGCTCACGGCAGATATCCTGATCGAAGGCAGCCACCGTCGTAGCGCCTAGCCCCATATCCTCAGCCTTGAGGAGCATGTGCGTCAGTGCTATCGAGGTATCTACGTAGGTGAGGTCACAGTGTGGGCGCTGCCACGCCTTGTCGTGGTCGCCGATGATGACGATGTAGCTCGGAGCATGATAAAACCATGGCTGCTGACTGATGGCGTGGAGCTTCGTGCGCTCCTCCTCGGAGAGCACCACGACGAAGCGGAGGGGCTGGAAGTTCTTTGCCGAGGGAGCTAACCGCCCAGCCTCCAGTATCGGCATGAGCTCATCACGAGTTATCGGCTTGGTCGCGTCAAAGTGGCGTACCGTACGCCTTGTAGAGATGATTTGGTCGAAGGTCTTAGTCATAGTTCTGTTTCTATATTATAGGTGTCACGATTGGGATCGCGGCGTGTGATCATCTCTCCGATGAAGCCAGCGCAGAAGAGCTGCACGCCTATGATCATCGCCGCCAGGGAGATGTAGAAGTAGACGCGATCCGTCACAAGCGGAGCGGGTGTACCGCTGATGAGTGCGGAGAGCTTGAACGAGAGGACTACGATGAGCGCTATGAATCCAATGAGAAACATGAGCGAGCCCCAGAACCCGAAGAAGTGCATCGGCTTGCGTCCGAAGCGATGGGTAAACCAAAGTGTAAGCAGGTCTAGGTAGCCGTTGAAGAAGCGGTCTAGCCCAAACTTCGAGTGACCATACTTGCGAGGCGCGTGGTGTACCACCTGCTCGCCAATCTTGGCGAAGCCCGCATTCTTCGCCAGATAAGGGATGTAGCGGTGCATATCGTTGTATAGCTCGATGCTATGGACCACCTCCGCGCGGTATGCTTTGAGTCCGCAGTTGAAGTCGTGTAGGTTCTTAATCCCAGAGACACGTCTAGCGGTCGCGTTAAAGAGCTTCGTGGGAATCGTCTTGGAGAGCGGGTCGTAGCGCTTTTTCTTCCATCCGCTTACGAGGTCGTATCCCTCATGGACGATCATATTGTACATCCCGCCTATCTCCTCGGGAGCGTCCTGCAGGTCAGCATCCATCGTGATGACGACCCGTCCGCAAGCCTTAGCAAAGCCACACTGCAGCGCAGGTGACTTGCCGTAGTTACGACGAAACTTGATCGCATGCACCGCTGCGTCTTGAGCAGCTAGCCGCTCGATCACTTGCCACGAGTCGTCGCTACTGCCATCGTCGACGAAGATGATCTCGTAGCTCAGTCCCACCTCAGCGGTGTGAGCTACGATGCGCTCGTAAAGCTCGGGGAGGCTCTCAGCCTCGTTGAGCAAGGGGATGACCACCGAGATGTCGGGACACTCCGTGGCGGTCGTTTCGAGAGAGTTGTGATCAGTCATGAGGTCTACTTGTAGTACTATTGCACAAAGATACTAATTTGCCACCTACGAGCGACCGAGACAACAGATGTGCGTTGGCTATGGCAGAGTCACTTTGTCAAGGATGCCGGTGAGGTAGGCTATCGCTAGCCCGTAGTTGGTCATCGGCACCTGCTGAGCCGTGGCGAGGTCTTGGCGGGAGACGAGCATGCGGCGGTTGAACATACAGCCTCCGCAGTGGATGACGAGATCGTAGGGCGTGAGATCCTCGGGGAAGTCTCGACCAGACACATGCTCAATGGTGAGCGTCTCGCCGATACGCTTGCGGAGGAGGCGGGGGAGCTTGACCGTGCCAATGTCCTCGCCCTCGGGAGCGTGGGTGCAAGCCTCCGCAATAAGTATACGGCTGGCGGACGTGAGCTGACCAATGGCTCCTGCTCCGGCGACAAGTCGCTGAAGGTCACCACGCTGGGCGCTCATGAGGATGGAGAAGGAGGTGAGCCGACAACCCTCGGGGACCAACGGCTCGACGGTGGCGAAGACTTGCGAGTCGGTGATGATGAGCTGAGGTGGGGTGGCTAGCTGGGACAGCGCTGCGGGGAGCTGCTCCGGGGTGACGCATAGGGCGTGGCTCCCTCTGTCTAGCAATGCTCTGATGGTCTGCACCTGTGGCAAGATGAGTCGTCCTGCGGGGGCTGAGCTGTCTTGTGGCATGACGAGGAGCACGAGGTCGCCCGCTTGGCAGAGGTTGCCGAGGAGCGAGGGGGCTGGCTCCGACTCATTGCTTAGCGTTCGCCGGATCGCCTCAAGTATGGTGTCCAAACTCTTTTCGTCGTCCTGACGTAGCGTGAGCGGAGTGTGACCGAAGCATTGCATGATCTCCTCTTGTCGCTCTAGCCACGAGCTTTGCTCAGGCAGGTCGGCACGAGCGATGATCGGGAGTGTCGGCACGCTGGCCTTTCGCAAAGTGGTTATGATCGGAGTGTCGAGGGACTCTTCGCAACTGAGTAGGTAGAGGACCAGATCGGCAGAGCTTAGAGCTTGCTGTGTGATCCGCTGTCGCTCGGCTCCGAGGGGTGTTTCGTCGGCTAGCCCTGGGGTGTCGACCAGTAGGACGGGCCCTACGCTGGGCAGCTCGAAGAGCTTCTCCACGCTGTCGGTTGTGGTGCCAGCTTGGTCAGATACGAGCGACCGCTCTTGGCGTAGCAGGCGGTTGTAGAGCGTAGACTTGCCACTGTTGACCTGCCCTAGGAGAACGATTCGTTTGCGCTCGGATGCGTCCTTTCTAGAAGCCATACCCTTTTTCGTTGATTAAAAGCGGAAGTCTCGCTCTCCCGCCTTGATCTGCTGGAGACGCTGCAGAGCGATAGCGCGAACCCGCTCATTGGGGATCGTGGGGAGCTGCTGCGAGATCATCTCTAGTCCCAGCTCACGGGTGGTGGGTGAAGCGTAATCCTCGAGGTACTCCTGCAGTGTCAGGAGCGCATTGGGACCGCAGCAGTTGGAGATCTGACCACTCTTGCAGAGCGACATGAAGCGGTCGCCGGTACGTCCCTCACGATAGCAAGCGGTGCAGAAGCTCGGGATGTGTCCCTGCTGGAGGAGCCAGTAGACGACCTCGTCAAGGGTACGTGGGTCGCTCACCTCAAACTGCTCTGAGTGGGCAGCCTCTGTCGTCTGTGCGTAGCCTCCCACGGAGGTGCGGGAGCCACCGCTGATCTGCGACACGCCTACGTGGAGAGCCCGTTGTCGTACCGCTTCACGTTCGCGGGTTGAGACGATGATCCCTGTGTAGGGAACCGCCAGTCGAGCCACCGCAATGATATGGAGGAATGTGTCGTCGGGAATTGCCTCGGGGAAGGATTCGAGCGAGATGTCATCGGCTGGGCAAATGCGTGGCACGCTGATCGTGTGAGGTCCTACGCCAAAGGTTGCCTCCAAATGCTCTGCGTGCATCATCAGTCCGACGAAGTCGTAGCGGTAAGTGCTCAGACCGAAGAGTACACCTAGACCGACATCGTCAATGCCTCCTTGCATGGCTCGATCCATGGACTCGGTATGGTAGGCGTAGTCACTCTTAGGCCCTCTCGGGTGTAGCTCCTCGTAGTGCTCCTTGTGGTAAGTCTCCTGGAAGAGAATGTAAGTGCCGATGCCCGCCTCGTGAAGCATACGATACTCCTCGACGGTGGTTGCAGCGATGTTCACATTGACACGACGGATAGCTCCGTTCTTATGATGTATGGAGTAGATTGTCTGGATCGACTCAAGGATATATTCGATCGGGTTGTTGCGTGGGTCTTCGCCAGCCTCGAGGGCGAGACGCTTGTGCCCCATGTCTTGCAGGGCGATCACCTCTTGTCGTATCTGCTCCTGCGTCAGCTTGTGACGGGGAATGGTGCGGTTCTTAGCGTGGTAAGGACAATAGACACAACCATTGATACAGTAGTTGGAGAGGTAGAGCGGAGCAAAGAGGACAATGCGCTTACCGTAGAAGCGTAACTTGATCTGCTCGGCCAGCTGTGCCACTCGTTGCCGTGTCGCAGGGTCCTCAGCGAGGAGGAGTACGGCCGCCTCACGGTGGTCTAGCCCACGCATCTCCGCAGCTTTGCGTAAGATGTCGGAGATCGTTTTCTCATCATCTTTATGTTGCTCCGCATAGCGGAGGGTGTCGATGATTTCATCATGATTGATGAAGTCACAGGCATCGTGTGATTGCTTATTGTAACTCATACATTCATTTTCTTAGCTGGCTGGAGCGTCTCCACGCCCCCAGTCTATTTGGTAGTCTATGGTGTCTAGCTGAGCCTGCAGGAGAGCAACTCCCTCGGCAGCCTCAGACCCTGAGTAGGCTTTGTTGTTATACAGAGCGTAGTCGGCTCTGTGGTTTAATGGGGATAGATTGGGCATCACCACATTGCACCCAGATCGTATGGCGGCTAGCCGCCCCTCGGGGTGGAGCGTCGCGACAGCGGTCGTGGCGGGGATCAGCGCCCGTGGATTGAGGAGCCGGCAGAGTGCGAGGAAGCGCAGTGTCATCGACAGGCTCCCCGCGGGGTAGGTGCCCAGGGGCGTGTCCTCATGTGGGATGAATGGACCGACGCCTATCATCGCGGGCTGCAAGCGACGGATGAAGTCTAGGTCTTGCGCTAAGTGGGCGGTCGTCTGTCCTGGCGAACCAATCATCACACCTGTCCCCACTTGATAGCCGATCTGCTTGAGGTCTCGTAGCGCTTGTAGCCGATGCTCCTGAGCCATCGCGCTGGGGTGCAGGCTCTGGTAATGCTCCTTGTCGTAAGTCTCGTGGCGGAGCAGGTAGCGGTTGGCACCAGCGCGAAAGAGCGCCTCGTACTCCGCATACTCCATCTCTCCGAGCGAAAGTGTGATAGCGCACTCTGGATAGCTAGTCCGTATGTTGCGTACCAACGAGACCAAGCGCTCGCCTCGCCAATAGGGATCTTCGCCACCCTGTAGCACGAAGGTGCGAAAGCCGATCTCGTATCCTCTCTCGCAAGCCGACATCACTTCGTCGGCTGTGAGCCGATAGCGGGTGACGCGCTCATTGCCTGAGCGGATGCCACAGTAGTAGCAGTCGTTGCGACAAATGTTTGATATCTCGATGAGACCGCGCAGATAGATCCTCCGTCCGAACTGCTGCTCCGCAATAGCCTTGGCACGCACCTGAAGCTCATGCTCGAGGTGCGTGTCGCTACTGTCTAATAGAGCCTTCAGCTCAGGGATGGAGGCTGTCGCTACTTGGTCTAGCGTATCACTCTTGCTCTTTGTAGTTAGCATAGGTGAGGTCGATCTTCTCCACCTCTTTGAGTAGCTGACGGCGACCTGCGAGTACATCGTTGAAGGCGCTCGGCCCAGTCACGCATCCGCCGAGACAAGCCATCACCTCGACGAACTGTGTGTCAGCCTTGCCACGCTTGCCGTAAGCCTTGAGCTTGGCAACCGCTTTCTTGTCCATACCTGCGATCTCCTCAGCGGTGAGGCGCTCTACGAAGTCCTTGTATTCCTCTGTATTGCTCAGATAGGAGATGACTGCGTCCTTGACACCACCATTGCGAGCGAAGGCGTGAGCCTCACGTACCGACTCGACGGTAGGCTTGTAGCCCTCGACCGTATTGATGTCTATGTCCAGTCCCTCTAGGATAGAGCCTAGCTCCTCAAAGGTGACTACCATATCGACATCCACGTTGGGGCGCTGGATCTCCTTGCGCTTAGCTACGCAAGGCCCGAAGAAGACGATCTTGCTATCGGGGTAAAGCTTGCGTGCACGTTCTGCTGTGTAGGCCATCGGCGAGTGTGAACTAGAGACAAAAGGCTTGAGCCCAGGCGCATGCTTGTCCACCAGCTCGTAGAAGGAAGGACAGCACGAAGTGGTCATGAAGGCTTGGCCAGCCTCGATCTTCTCCACCAGCTCCTTACCCTCGTGGCTTACCGTGTCCATAGCTCCCTGAGCCACCTCGATGACGTCGTGGAAGCCGATCTTCTTGATTGCGCCGTAGACCTGCTCACGGGTTGCCTTAAACTGACCAAGGATCGCAGGAGCCACGATAGCCACTACCTGCTCGCCACGCTCTATAGCGCCCAGCACGTCAAAGACTTGCGAGATCTCAAAGATGGCGCCAAAGGGACAAGCATTCAGACAAGCACCGCAGTAGATACACTTAGACTCGTCAATATGCTCGATACCATCCTCGTCCTTGCTGATGGCACCCACTGGACATGACTCTTCGCAAGGCACAGGTATGTAGACGATCGCATGATAGGGGCAGTTCTTGTGGCACTGTCCGCAGCTGATACATACATCGTGATCGATCAGAGCCTGACCATTCTTCTGGAATGAGATGCAGTTCTTCGGGCAGTTGCTCGAGCAGGCACGGCTCACGCAGCCACGACAGAGGTTAGACACCTCATAGTTGATCTGTACGCACGAGGTGCACGCCTCATCAATGACGCAGAGGACATTTTTCTTCGTCGGTTGTGGACGATGCAGTGCCGTGTGAGCATACTCTGAGAGCGGAGTCAGCTCATCCTCTTCGTCCTGCATGTCAAAGCCCAGGAGAGGAAACATCTTGTACTTCCATACGGCGCGCTCCTTATGAGGGCAGCAGCGCCCCAGCACATTGCGCTTCTTACGAGGACTCAGCTCTAGAGGAATCCGATCTATCGTCTTAATCAATTGGTCTTGACGCCACTTAGCCACCATCGTGGAGAGGAGCTTATGGCGCACGATCATTACATTGTTTATATAGGTCATACGATCAAGTGATGTTTTAGCTTTTGACCCGCACTGCACTGGTCGGATCTCTAAATGCTCCACAAAGATACGACTAATATCTCAATCAATCACCATATATTGCTAGCCTCACGTGACAAAATACCCTATTCTTGCGAGTCGCGGATAGCAATGCGAGTAGGGTGGGGCTATTAGGACGCTAGCTGCGCAAAAGCAGTGACGTAGGTAGACAAACAAAAAAAAAGAGCCCCACCCTAACGAGTGAAACTCTCCCAAACTTGAAGTAATAATATATCTTGAGGAAATCGTGGGCCCAATAGGATTCGAACCTATGACCCTCTGTTTGTAAGACAGATGCTCTAAACCAGCTGAGCTATGGGCCCTTTTAGATATCTTAGCTCTCCGAGATACTCCAGCGACAGTGTAAGTCTGATCGGTAGTTGTCCTACAAGGATTCGAACCTTGACAAACAGGACCAGAATCTGTTGTGCTACCATTACACCATAGGACAATCTGTATCAATCTCCTGTCGATTAGCTCGTCACCATTGTGTGTGACACCCAATCACAGAGCCTCCCTAGAGAGAAGTAAAAGCGTCGTATCACGATATTGTAGTAAAGAGCTGAACCGCCGTCCGCATCCTGCGGGAGTCGTTGTCCCACAAGGATTCGAACCTTGACTGACAGAACCAAAACCTGTAGTGCTAGCCATTACACCATGGGACAAATCCTTTACTACCGACAGACACCTCTGTCATCGTTTGTGAGTGCAAAGGTAGAAAGAAAAAACCAAACCACCAAACATTTCGCCGAAAAAATTTTCTCCCAGCAAATGGAACCTGCACAACGAGTCCGTCCTCATTGCTACTCCTCAGCCCTTCACAATAGAAATTAGCCGATGTCTGGTCTAGTGGAAGACGAACTTTGTTTGTTTCATAAACTTTTCGTTTCTTTGCCTTTAGAGGTCGTTGTATGAGTCAATAATCTCGCTAAGGGTTCTATTGCAGGAGCTGTAGTATAGAGATCTTGACGCTCTTGCATAGACTCTTAGGTGTGGCACTGCCACGTACTTGCTAGGGAGTAGTGTCTCACGCTTTGTATATGTATTTCTAAAACTTAAGTGCTATGAAACAGATCTTCTTGTATCTACTTTTGCCCTTCACCCTGCTTCTAGGGATCACGGCTTGTGATAAGGAGGGCGAGCCTGCGTCACCATCGCAAGCTCCAGAAATTATTGCCATTACGGCTGTAGATGCGTCGGGTAATGTTCTTGCGACACCGACCCACACCGTGTCTGGCGATAAGAGTGTGGTGGATGTCGCCACTGCTGAGGCTTATGCCTTAGCGATTGACATCAAGTTGCCCTCAGCCGAGCCTAAGGCTCTCGTCAAGTCGGGAAGTCCCTGGCTGTCTGTTTCTAAGGCGACCAAAGAACGTGGTGAGCTGGTCCGGTTTGTCGTCCATATTGCTGCAAATGAGTCGGAGGATGGACGTGTAGGGAGTATAGACTTTGTCAATGCTACCGATCCGACCAAAATGGTCTCACTACTCATCACGCAAAGAGGTGCTGGGACTACTCCAGGCAGTGTGCCAGTGATTCTTGCCGTTGAGGCTGTCAATGGTGAGTCTGGGGTGCCTCTTTCAGAGCCAAAGCATAAGACACAGGCTCCCTATACAACCATAGAGGTGGAAACAGCTGAAGCGTACTACTTGAATCTACGAGTCGAGTCGCACAGCTCTCCAGCAGACATTGTCGTCGTCTCTGGGAGTGACTGGCTACGCGCTGAGCTACTCAAAGAGGAGTCTGAGAGTGTACAGACCTTTAGAGTGTCACTCTCAGCTAGTCAGCTGACTACAAAGCGATATGGTCAGATACGTCTCTTCAACAAGAAGGATCCCTCCAAGCATCTTATCGTAAATCTTATCCAGAAGGAAGGGGCCAAACCAGCGCAACCTAAGAGTGCTCCTGTGATTGCCTCAGTCACAGGGGTCTCGATGCCCGACAAGAAGCCCTTGGCAGAGCAAAAGCATACAGGGAGTGCTCCCTTTGGCTTTATCACTGTAGAGACGTCTGAGAGTTATACTCTTCTCTTTGCCGTGTCTTGCTCCAATAAGGTAGAGCTAGCCAATGAGGATCATGCGGCATGGCTTACGCTAGGCAAGGTTGAGGGAGCCAATGAGGGGAAGCAAACCTTTACTGTCACGCTCTCTAAGAATAGTGCAGCGCAGTCACGCGTGGCTAAGCTTAAGCTATTCAACGCTGAGGAGCCTACTCTCAGTCTCCTCGTGACGATCCAACAGTCAGGATCGGGCGCACCTTCAGTAGAGCAACCAGCTCTGAACTATTTGGCTAAGTGGTGTATTGACAGGGATGGTGCTTTTATCAAGAGTACTATAGTGTCTGAGAATCAAAAAGGACTCTTCAACTGGAATACTGCCATCGGCATCTTACCCGCCTCTGGCAAGTCTATCGAGGGGCATACTTACGTTATGCCGACTAAAGATCAGTGGATGAGTATCCTGCCAAATACAAAAGAGTCGGGCTCCATAAAAGCTTTGATCCGATTTGATGAAGATATAGACTTTAAGAACTGTGAGGAGACGGTCGTGGTCAAGAACCGAACGATCACATCACAAAACGACTACTATGGTCGTAAGGGAGCGAATGTGGTATATGCCATCCGCTTCAAAGGGGACAAGAGTCAATACTCCGCTTGGCGCTACAGCAAGGGCGGGGGCGTACTCTCTATCAAGCAACTGCTCATCCCAAAGGGTGCCAGCTGGACGATGAAGGATATTGCCAACGAAGACTTTTGGAGCAGCCATAGCGAGGAGCTAATCTCTCGAGAACTAGTCCTTGCGGGACTGGGTAAATGGGATGGCTCAGAAATCACACTGCCTGGCGAGATGGGATACTTCTGGACCTGTACAGAAGATGGCGAGGATGCCGCTTGGATAGCTAAGGTGACGAAGTTAGCCTATACAGACAACTATACTTTTAAGACTCTGCGCATCAATGCGATCCCCTATCAGATAGACCTTTAAGATATAATGTACTATGAGACGAAACATCATCCTGCTCCCGCTACTCGCGCTCTTATTGTGGAGCTGCGAAGGGGATAACCAGCCAAACGGCACGAAGACTGCTTTCGCGCCTATCGTTGAGTCTGTCTCAGCGGCAGACAGTCAGACGGGTAAGCCCATCAGCGATACTAACTCCTTTACCACATCGGAGGACAAGCTGACCATTAAGGTGAATACGACAGATCCCTTTGCACTACTCCTCAAGGTGTCGACTCAGGACGCTCAGGCTACTGCGAGCATCGTAACTGGAGCCGACTGGATTAAAGTACGAGAGATAGACCCCGGTAAGGAGATTCAGCACTTCCTCGTCACGCTAGCTGCAAATGCTAACGACGCAGGACGTGTAGGCATCGTCGTACTAAGTAATAGTAAGGATCCGAATCAAAAAACATTTGTCACGATCTACCAGAGAGGATCCGCACAGCAAGGAGGGGACGGAGAGTATGCTCCCACGATTGTTGCTGTTACCGCCATCAACCCGATGTCCGATCAGCCACTGGCACATCCCAGGCACGTGGCTACGGCTCCTTTTACTTCCATTAAGTTGGAGACATCTGATACCTATGCCCTCCTACTAGAGGTATTAGGATCCTCAGCTCCTGCTCAGGGCAAAGTGGTGCAGGGTGAGGATTGGCTGGCACTCTTTGAGAGACCCGCTAAGGAATTTGCTAGGACGAAGCTCTTTAAGCTACATATCCAGCAAAACGTATCGCCAAATCCACGCGTCGGAGCCATCGAGCTGTACAACAGTAAAGCGCCTGATCAGAAGATCCTTGTCGAGATCAGACAGATCGGCAAGAAGGTACTACACGAGCCAGACAATGAGCGTGACCGACTCGTGCTCAACTACGTTGCTGAGTGGAATATAGACACGCTTGGTAACTTTATCAAGACTCATGACAATATAGAAAACCAAAAAGGACTCTTCTCCTTTATGGCTGCTAGAAGTCTATTTGCCACACCTCTCACCATTGAGGGGACGACCTATATCTTACCATCCGTTATGCAGTGGTTTGCCATCGTGCCGAAGGATGGAGTGTATAGTCGCTCTGACAAGCTAGAGCTAGACCTCCCTGAGAGCTGTATGGTCGGAGGACGTGTCGTCGAGACTAAAAACGACTACTTCAATGTCAAGAGCACTCATACGACTTATGCTATCCGATTTAAGGGTGACAAGGAGCAGCAGTCGGTATGGAGATATGTATATAAGGACAATCCCGCTGGATCGGGCAAGATCCTTATGATTCAAGAAAGGCATATGTCCCAAGAGAGTGAATGGACCCTCGAAGATATTGCCAAGGATGCTTTTTGGGAGCAAGATAAAGACCAAATCGTCACGAGATACTTCTCTACGCCAGGATGTGCGACGGGAAACTTCTACACACATAGCCCCAACTACCAGGATATCAGGCTAGTCGGTGAGGTTGGAGTCTACTGGTCCTCAACACCTGCGGGAGAAGAAAGATCTTGGGCTATGGAAGTCCTTGACCCACAGGTACGCACGCGTGACATGTATGGCAACATAGACGGACAGAGTGTACGACCCTTCCGACAGTCACTCATGCAGTAATCAGCAGAAGCGTGGAGACTGACGCAGACCGTAATACCAAATACCCTGTGTCAGTCTCTACAGATCAATCTAAAAACTAAACCTAAGGTATACTATGAAAACGATTACAAGACAATTGCTTTGGCTCCCAATAGCTCTTCTGCTATTGAGCCTGTCACAGCTACAAGCTGAAGAGACCGTCACCGTGGAGATCTCTTATGGCTATGACTCGGGTGGAACTGCTACCATATTTGACAAGACCCTTAACCAGCAGCTGGTTCTCACTGAGAATAAAGCGCAGGTCATCAAAGGTCATCAGATCGTCGTTAACGCTACTGGTAAGGAGGGGCGTACATTCTATTCTGGACAATGGTGGCCTACGGGTAAGAGTGAGCGAAACCCAATAAAAGCGTTGCCACTTGAGTTGACTGCAGATGTCAACCTAAGCGTCAGCTTGACCTTTCAGTATCTTGCTTCTTACTCTATAAGAGGAGAAGCGGGGGGAACTCTCAAGGGCTACTTTTTGTATAAATCTGATCCAGATGCGTGGTTCCCTGATGAGGTGCCATTTGACTCTCCGAAGCGTTTCTTCCTAGACGGCAACGACACTTTCGTATTCAAAGCACAACCCTCTGAAGGATATAAGCTCAAAGCTTGGTACCTCAATGGCGAGTTGGTTCAAGGGGAAAGCTCTCTAACCTATAAGGTTGTACATCCTCGTACATCTATTGACGTGGAGGTGGAGTTCTCCAAAGAGGTTGCCGAGGCTAAGGTGACGATGGTTCAGCCTGACGCTACGCAAGGCTCGATGACAGCTCACTATACGAATGATGCTACGAAGGAAGTGACAGATGGTGCGTCCGTAGCGAAGGATACCAAGGTTACCTTCGTCGTAGCACCTAAGGAGGGCTACGAGATGGCTTCTTGGAAGGTCGATGACCAGTCCAAGGAGCTCGAGAGTGCCGATCCTAATAAGCTCACACTCACCGTCACGGCCGACCTCAAGGTAGAGCCCGTCCTCAAGGAAAAAGTTGTCAAGTACACCGTCACGCTAGGCGAGTGGTCTAACGCGAAGGGCTTCTTCTATGCTTACTACGGTAGTGAGATGACTAAAGTAGAGAGTGGAGCGTCTCTACCCGCTGGAACGGCAGTTAGCTTCCAGGTAGACGCTGCAGAGGACTATGAGCTAGACTACTGGATGGTAGATGACGTTAAGTCTGAGGATACAAGCAATCCGCTTGTTATCACGCTATCTAAGAATGTCAAGGTAGTTCCTGTTATGAAGGAGAAGGCTGCTCCACAGCCTACCGATGCTAAGATTACCATGATCCAGCCTGAGCATGGCACGCTGACTGCTTCCTACTATGATGATGAAGAGTACGACACGTTCGATGTCATTGATGGTGGTCGCGTCAATCTTGGTGTGAATGTCACCTTCGTCGTAAAGCCCAATGAGGGCTACGAGATACACCGTCACGCTGACCCAGCCTGACGCTACGCAAGGTACGATGACGGCTCACTACACGGATGACGCCACAAAGGCAGTGACAACTGGTACGTCTGTAGAGAAGGACACCAAGGTTACCTTCGTCGTAGCACCTAAGGAGGGCTACGAGATGGCTTCTTGGAAGGTCGATGACCAGTCCAAGGCGATCGATGACGCCAAGCCTAATGAGCTTACGCTCACCGTCACGGCCGACCTCAAGGTAGAACCCGTTCTCAAGGCAAAGGCTCCTGTCAATCCTACAGAAGGTACAATTACCGTCAAGATCGAGGGTACAGGCGGTCACATAAAGGCCACCTATAAGAACCCCGACAGCGGTAATCCTGCGACCATCTGGCCAGACACTCCTAAGACACTACCTAATGGTACGGAGGTGACGCTCACGGCTACGATAGCTACTGCTGGCTACGAGGTAACCTATACGAACAATGGTAAGCCAGTTCCTGCAGAGGCACTCTCCGCAGAGGGTAAGGTTTACACCTTCACTGTTAATGGTGATGCTACAGTGGTAGCTACTTTTGCTCAGAAGCAAGTCACAGGCGAGTTTGCGGTAAAGTGGGTTGCTGAGCCCGAAGAAGGTGGTGAGATCTCCGCTTCAACAGCAGAAGGTACTATCTCTAATGGGGACAAGGTTGCTGGAGGTACCCTCATCACGGTCAATGCAACGGCTAAGGAGAACTTCGAAGTTGACCAGTGGTTCCTCAATGACAAGGAGCTCGAAGCTCAAAAGGGTAAAGGCTCTTACACTTTCGCCCTAACTGAGAATGTCACGATCAAGGTAACCTTCAAGTCTACGCTGCCTCCCGCTGAGTACGCTGTCACAGTAGAGCCTGTCCTGCCAAGTGCAGAGGCTGGTACGGTGAAGCTCTTCTACAAGGACGGCTCTGTAGTTGCCTCTGGCACG
>QWCQ01000171.1_pt1 | contig 56879 bp, 54 predicted proteins | sample 1972701 | NCBI WGS metagenome assembly QWCQ01 (sample SAMN09866704, study PRJNA288562) | Human gut metagenome isolate pre4_stool, whole genome shotgun sequencing... | reverse complement strand
GAACGGATTCGGGGCCGCGAATGCTGTCGTTGCGCCGAGGACGCAAGCAGCTGCCAATACTGTTGCCAATTTTTTGTTCATCATTGACACTCTCCTTTGAGTTCAAATTTCGACAGAAAGTTTTCAGAGTGTCGCGGTGCGAGTGACCTTGTTTCCTCTACCCTCGACTCTGTCAGCAGCGTCTGTCGGATCGCTGACTTATATGCAGTGTATCATTTAAAAAGTGTGAAAGCAATCTTTTTACAATGGTTTTGGGCTGTTTTGGAAACTTTTAATTTCATTCTAGTACCAACGTCAATTTCTATTTTTGCGCTCATTTTTTAATATTTAGCCGCATCCGCCGCCCCACGGAAAGAAAAAGCCTCTCGCTCAGGGCAAAGCGAGGGACTAAATTAAAATGTGTTTTAGTTTTCTTCATTAGCGGCGAGATAGGCTTTCATCAGCCAAAGGCTGTCGATCGGTCGCACGATACGCGCGTCAACGTACGCCATTTTCGGAGTCAACAGCGTGTGCGCCTGATAATTTCCCGCCGGCGTAATGCCTACAACCAACGCGCCGTAAGCGATGTCATCATCACGGAAACGATACAAGGGAAGGATGACGCTCATCGTGTTTTTGCCGGGATAGTAGACGGGAATGGCGATGGCGGGGTTTTGATCCACGCGGTCGCGCGCGACTTTCACATGCTCTTCCAAACGATCGAGCAGGCGATTTTGCCATTCTTCATGCTCGGCTACCAACGTGCCGAGTTTATAGTTTTGCTGCGCGACGCCTTCGCGGTCGCCCTGCTCTTGCAAGCGACGACGCTGCACGAGGATATTTTTCAGCGGCGATTTGGTCTCCCGGTCGCTTTCTTCAATCAAGGTTTCTTCGGGCAAACGACCCGCGTTGGCGATCACGATATGTTGGAAATCGACATCCAGCTCCGTATCGCGTCCGATCTGTTGCAAGCGCGGATCGAGCGCGTAATCGGCTTTTTCCGGAAACTCGATGAATTTCTCGCTGAGGATTTTACCGTCGCCCGTGCCGCGAATGCAGAACGCGCGATAGACCCATTCCTGGCGGTAACCGGGTTCACGCGCGAATAAGGCGTAAATTTCGTTATCCCGATTGTCGACAAGACCGGTGTTAAAAGCGGCGTATTGGTTATCCAGGGAGTAAACGATTTTTTGCTCGGTTTGCAAACGATAGAAAGTATAGTTTATATAGCTCGCCAAGCTGGCATTGTGAGTGTCGTTCGAAAAATACCATGGCTCGCTCTTCATCATCTTATATAAGTCGTTATAAAACTCAACTTCCGCGCCGAGCCAGGCGAATTGCCGCAACGCGACGTTCGGGCCAACCTCTTCACCGCCGGGCGCGCCGCCCGCGATTTCCGGCGGCAACGCGTCGACGATGCGATGCGCCGTTTTCACCGAATTGTTGTTCGCTATTTTCTTCGCCGCTCCGTTATCTTCCGTCGACGGCGAAGCGTTATTTTGCTTGGCCGACGATTTCGACGAGCGGTTGACCTTCGCCGGTTTATCCGGCGGGACTTGAATGCCCCGTTGCGTCGTGGGCGTCAATGTTTTGGCGAATTTGCCGTTTTTCGCGCGAGCAGGTTTACGCCGTTCCTTTTTACCATCGCCTGCCGCCGCCGCTTCCGTTTCATTGACTTCGCTTAAATACCAAATCCACTGCGGATTTTTCGCGCGGTAGGAGTCGGCGTTGGGAATGTAACGAACCGCGACCGCCTTGCCGGTGACGCTGGGGCGATTCAGCAGGTACGCGACTTCCTCATCCTTCCGTTCCGTGAGAGTGCCGTTTTCGCGAGCGCTGAGGTAACTTTCTTCGAGTAAATTATAATAGTCTATTCTTTCGTTACCGTAGAGCTTGCGCAAACGATTCCAACTGGTGGAGGGAATGCAGGCTTTGTTTTTAATTCCTGCCACAGGACACCTCCTTATCTGTGTATACCCGTTTATTATAGCATATGGACCGCGTTTTTCACTACGCATGCGATATGCCGCGCGACCGTCGCCGAAAAATAATTACGCGACAAAAAAGAGCGTCAACCGACGCTCTTTTTTATGCCAAGACCATGCTGTCACTGAACGATGCCGCGGTTTCTTCAAATTTTTGCAACACGTCGGTGACGGTAAGTCTCGCTTTCTCCTCGCCTTTCACATCCCAAATAATGCGTCCCTGATGCATCATGATCAGGCGATTGCCCAGCCGCAAGGCGTCGCGCATATTGTGGGTGATCATCAGCGTGGTGAGTTGATGTTCCCGCACGATGCGGTCGGTGAGCGCCAATACTTTCGCCGCCGTTTTCGGATCCAACGCGGCGGTCGGTTCGTCCAAAAGCAAGAGTTTCGGACGTTGCAAGGTCGCCATCAATAGGGTAACGGCCTGGCGTTGTCCGCCCGATAAAAGTTCCATGCGCGTGAACAGACGATCTTCCAAACCCAGACCCAGCGTCGCCAAAAGTTCGCGATAATGCTCCCGCTTGTCGTTGCTGAACGCCCAACGCAAGGAGAGCGGCAAGCCTCGTTTCGCCGCGAGCATCAAATTTTCTTCCACCATCATGCCGCCCGCCGTGCCTTGCAACGGGTCTTGAAACACGCGGCCGATGTAGCGCGCGCGCCGGTGTTCCGAACAGGCGGTCACATCGCGACCGTCGATGACGATTTGTCCGGCGTCGACAGGAAACACGCCGGCGATCGCGTTCAAAAGCGTCGATTTGCCCGCGCCGTTGCCGCCGATCATCGTGCAGAAGTCGCCGGGTTGTAAATGCAAATCGCAGCCGTCTAACGCGACTTTCGCATTGACCGAGCCGGGGAAAAATGTTTTTTTGAGGTTCGTCATATGAAGCATCAGGCACCTCGCTTCCCGGCCGACCATTGTTTTTGCACCAACGGCAAGGCCAACGCCAACGCCACCAAAACAGCGGTAAACAGTTTCAAATCGTTCGGCGGCATGCCCATGTACAAGACGACCGCGATCACGATGCGATACATAATCGAACCCAAAACAACGGAGCAAAGACTGTTTTTAAAACTGGACCGGCCGAAGAGCACTTCGCCGATGATGACAGCCGCCAGACCGATCACGATGGTGCCGATGCCCATGCCGACGTCGGCAAAGCCCTGACTTTGCGCGACGAAAGCGCCACAGAGCGCGACCAGCGCGTTGCTCAACAACATGCCCAGCACGATCATGCCGTCCGTATTAACGCCGAGCGCGCGAATCATGCGCGGATTATTGCCCGTCGCGCGAATCGCCGTGCCGAGTTCGGTGCCGAAAAACCAATACAATAGCAAGCCGAAACCGACGGCCAACGCGAGCCCCGTCAGAAAAGGCGTCCACATCGTCGGCGTGAAGCCGCCGGCTAAGTCAGTGAACACCGTGCGCGCGCGCAATAAAGAAATATTCGCTTTCCCCATGACATGCAAATTCACGGAGTAAAGCGCGATCATCGTTAAAATGCCGGCCAAGAGCGCGGGGATTTTCAGTTTCGTATGCAAGAGCGCGGTGACCGTACCGGCCGCGGCGCCCGCCGCAAGTGACAAGAGCAACGCCGTCCAGGGAGAGCCGCCGCCCGCGATCCACATCGCCGCGACCGCCGCGCCGAGAGGAAAGGTGCCCTCCACGGAAAGATCGGCGATGTCCAATACCCGAAATGTCAAAAATACGCCGAGCGCCAGGAGTGACCAAATCAATCCCTGCGCTAAAGTGGCTACGAGTAAACTCAACTTCGTCCTCCTTTTCGCGTTCCTATACTTCCGTAAAACCGATATCCGTCGGCACGGTAATGCCCAACAATTCCGCCTGCGCGCGGTTCAGCACGGGAACGAGTTCCGTTTGCGTTTCAATCGGCATGGTTTCCGGTTTCGCTTCGCCTTTGAGAATTTGCGCGCCCATCATGCCCGCCCGCAAACCGAGCTTGTAGTAATCTACGGAAACCGACGCCAACGCGCCGTTTTTCACGTGCGCGATCTCGGCGCCGTAAACGGGTATGTTCTTTTCGTTCGTCACCGCGATCAACGCCGGTAACGCGGACGCCACCACATTATCCGTCGGCACGTATACCGCGTCGACTTGGCCCGTCATTTGGTGCGCGGTCTGCGGAATATCGTTCACCGACGCCACCGTAAATTTTTTCACGGTCATGCCCAGCGCTTGCGCCGCCGGCTCCAATGCCTTCACTTGCAGTTCGGAGTTAACCTCGCCCGCGTTATAAATGACGCCCAATGTTTTGACCTGCGGCGTCAATTTCCGCATCAGATCCAATTGCGCTTTCAAATCGGTGCGGTCGCTGGTGCCGGTCACATTCGTTTGCGGTTTCGACTCGTCTTTGACAAGTCCCGCCGCCGCGAAATCCGTCACCGCCGTCGCCACCACCGGTATTTCATGCGTGGCGTTCGCTACCGCTTGCGCCGCCGGCGTGGCCACCGCGTAAATCAATTGTTTTTTGCTAAATAAAAAACGCCGCACAATCGTATCCAAGTTAGACTGATCGCCTTGAGCGTTTTGGCTCTCCAGCGTATAATCAGCGCCCTCTTTCAGCCCCGCCTGCGTCATGCCGTCAGCAATGCCGCGAGCCGCTTCATCGAGCGCCGGATGCTGCACAATCTGCACCAATCCGACCGAATACGGTGTACCGCTTTGTTTATGTTCGACGGTCGCTCCACATCCTGCGAGCGCGCCGCACAATACTATGCCTGTCAATCCTACCCATGCTGCCTTTTTGAGACGGTTTTTCCCCATCATTCTCATCCTTCCCTGCTACTCTGCTACTCATTCTACCATCCTGCTTATGTTGCCATGCGCTATCTGTCAAAAGATAGTTGAACAGTATTTTACAAGAAAGCGCGGAAAAAGTCCAGCATTTATAATTACATTTTTGAAAAAGCGGCATTCGAGGCAATCGTCAAATAAAAAAAGAACCCGCGAAGGGGTTCTTTAATCGTTGATGCGGTAAATCGCTTTCGCGTTGCGGGAAGTAGTTTCGATCATTTCTTCGACCGGCATGTCGTGCAGGCGGGCGAGCTCTTCCGCGACGTAGTACACGCGCGTCGGATCGTTGCGCCGACCGCGAAACGGCGGCGGCGTGAGGTAAGGACTGTCCGTTTCGATCAACAGGCGATCGAGCGGCAAACGCCGCGCCACATCTTTTAATTTCGTGCTTTTCGGGAACACCACGGTGCCGGAAAAGGAAATGTAAAAGCCCAATTTCAATAATTCGGCGGCCATTTCATAGCTGCCGCTATAACAATGCAAAATGCCGCGCAGGCGAGGATGCGCCTCTTCCTGCAAAATCCGCAAGGTGTCGCCGTGCGCGTCGCGATCATGAATGATGATCGGCAAGTCCAGCTCGATCCCCAACTTCACGAAGCGGCGAAAAACCTCCTGCTGAATATCCCGCGGGCTGTTGTCGTAGTAGTAATCGAGACCGATCTCACCGATGGCGACTACTTTTTTCTCCGTTTGCGCCCATGTTTTGATTTGCGCGAAATCTTCTTCCGTCATCGCCGCGGCCAAGTGCGGATGCACGCCCACCGCGCAGTAAAACGCGGGGTATTGCTCCGCCAGCGCCAACGCTTGCGCGCCGGTTTCCCTGTCTTCGGCGGGAATGACCACATGCTCGACCGTTTTCAATACGTCGGCGATCATTTCTTCGCGATCGTACTGAAATTTTTCATCGTAAAGATGGGCATGCGTATCGAACAGCATTTTATTTCACCCGACTCCCGGCCGGCAGATCCGGCAGGAAAGGAACATGCAGCGCGCCGTCTTTCGAACCGGCTAAAATCATGCCCTGCGACAATACGCCGCGCAATTTGACCGGCTTCAAATTGGTCACCACAATCACATGCTTACCGACCAATTCTTCCGGCTGATAGTGTTGCGCGATGCCGCTCACGATGCTGCGTTCTTCATCGCCCAATGTCACTGTCAAATGCAATAATTTATCCGCTTTCTCCACTTTTTCGCAAGCGAGCACTTCCGCGACGCGCAAATCCAATTTCGCGAAATCGTCAATCGTGATCTGCGGTTTTTCGTCCGCGGCTTCCTGCTTGCCGTCTTTGGCGGCAGTTTCCGGCTGCGCTTTCGCCGCAGCCGCTTGCGCCGCTTCTGTCGGTTTCGTTGTTTCCGTCAATTTCTTCTCCTCCGTAACAGTGTCCAATTCATGACGCGGGAATAAGGGTTGCGTTTTATGCACGGTCGTGCCGCTCGGATAGGTTTCCGGCGCCGCTCCGTCAAGGCGTGCGGCGGCGAAATCCGTCAAGCCCAATTGCGCCCACATGTTTTCCGCCGCCTGCGGAATCAGCGGCGTCACCAAAATGGCGACCGTGCGCAGGCCGTCGACAAGGTGGTAAAGAACGCTGTCCAAGTCGGCCGGCGCCGAGCCTTTGCTTAATTTCCAAGGTTCTGTCGTATCAATGTATTTATTCAACGCGCGGACATATACCCAAACCGCCTTAAAGGCATCATTCATCGCGAGCTTATCCATGTCCCGCGTATAGCTTGCGACCGTTTCCCGCGCCAGTTTCGTCAACGCCGCGTTGGCGTCCGCGACTACGGCGCCAAGCGGCGCGTCAGTCGCCGTGACAACGCCGTCACGATATTTTTCGACCATTGTCAGCGTACGGTGCAAGAGGTTGCCGAGGTCATTCGCCAAATCCGAATTCGTTTTTTTGATCAAACGTTCGCGACTGAAATTACCGTCCTGACCGAGCGAAATATCGGTGGCGAGGAAGTAGCGAATCGCGTCTGCTCCGAATTCGTCCAACAGCGGCATCGGATCGACAACGTTGCCGATGCTTTTGCTCATCTTCACGCCGTCGACGATCAGCCAGCCGTGGCCGTACACTTTTTTCGGCAAGGGCAGGCCGAGGCTCATCAGCATGATCGGCCAGATAATGGCGTGGAAACGCACGATTTCTTTACCGACCAGGTGCAGATCCGCCGGCCAGTAATGCTCGAATTTTTCCGGCGCGTCGAGGTAGCCGATGCCCGTCAAATAGTTGACGAGCGCGTCAAACCATACGTAAACCACATGTTTATCGTCAAAGGGTACGGGAATGCCCCAATCGAAACTCGAACGCGATACGCTCAAATCTTCCAGACCGCTTTTCACGAATTCAATCATTTCATTGCGGCGCGACGCCGGCTGAATGAAATCCGGATTTTCTTCGATGAATTGCAACCAGCGATCGGCGTAATTACTCATCCGGAAGAAATAGCTTTCCTCCTTGACGAGTTCGACAGGTCGGCCGCAATCGGGACAGGTATGGTCCGGGCCCAATTTATTTTCCGGCCAAAACGTTTCGTCGGGCGTGCAATACCAGCCTTCGTACTGCGATTTATAGATATCGCCTTTATCATAGGCTTTTTGGAACATCGCCTGCACCACTTCCGCATGGCGTTTTTCCGTCGTGCGGACAAAATCATCATTGGTAATATTCAGTTTTTTCCACAGCTTCTGGAAACCGGCCACGATATGATCGACGTAGGCTTGCGGCGTGACGCCAGCTTCTTCGGCTTTGCGTTGAATTTTTTGACCGTGTTCATCCGAACCCGTCAGGAAAAATACATCTTCGCCTTTCAAGCGGTGGTACCGCGCCAAGACGTCGGCGAGCGTTGTGCAGTAGGTATGACCGATATGCAATTGCGCGCTCGGATAGTAAATCGGCGTCGTGATATAAAAAGTCGGTTTCTTATGGGCTTGTTCCATTAATGAGCCTCTTTCTGTAAAGATAAACAATGAGAATAGACTTCGCGGCGGGAAACGCCCGCCTGCTCCGCGACGGCTTTACACGCCGCACTGTATTTTATACCTTGCGCCACCAATTCGGCAACGGCTCGGGGCCAGGATTCTTTCGCTAAAACTTCTTTTTCCGCAGGCTCCGCGCCGGCGATCATGATGACGAATTCGCCGCGCGGCGCTTTCATATCCGCGTGCTCTCTGAGTTGCGCCAGCGACCCGCGATAAAAGGTTTCGAATTTTTTCGTAAGTTCGCGCGCGATGACCGCCGAACGATCGCCCAGCGTCGCTTGCAAAACGGCGAGCGTTTCTCCCAGCCGATGCGGCGCTTCATAAAAGAGCAAGGTGGCGGGTTCGTCCGTAAGCGTCGCCAACAGCACCTCGCGTTTCGCTTTCGTGCGCGGCAAAAAGCCGATGAAGCGAAATGTTTTCGTATCTAAGCCGGAGGCGATCAAGGCCGTTAACGCGGCATTCGCGCCGGGCAGCGGCACGATCGTAATACCGGCCGCCACCGCCCGCTCCACCAAATCGCTCCCCGGATCGGCGATCGCCGGCATGCCGGCGTCACTCACCTGCGCGATGTCTTCGCCCGCCAACAGACGTTCGATCAATTTCGGACCGGCGGTGTCTTTATTGTGCTCATGGTAAGAAAAAAGCGGCGTCGTAATTTCATAATGGCTGCATAAAAGTCGGGTATGACGGGTGTCTTCGCACGCGATCAGCGCCACGTCCCGCAACGTCGCGACGGCGCGATACGTCATATCCTGCAAGTTGCCAATGGGTGTCGGCACTAAGTATAATGTACCTTTCAATCGGCAACTTCCTTTCCGTATAAACGTAAAACATCCGGCGTATAGTCGCCGTGATCATCATGCACAAAAAGCGGCGGCAAAACGGTACAGTCGGCGCGGCCGTTCATGCGCGCCTCCAGCAGCACCAACTTCGCGGGCGTTCCCTGCCGACTATGCACAAACTGCAAGCGCTTGACGGCAAGTTTCGCCGCTTCCAAGGCCGCGCACCATTCCGCCGTTCGATCGGCGCGCTGCACGAGCGCGAACCGTCCGCCGTAACGCAGTAAGTACGCGGCGGCCGCGATGACATCCTGTTTCGTAGCCGTCGTTTCATGTCGCGCCGCGGCAACCCCCATCAACTGCGAGCGATCACCGCCACCGAGCGCGCGATACGGCGGATTGCAAATGACGAGATCGGCGCTGTTGGCGGGAAATAATTCCCGATGACGGCGATAATCCGCTTCGCGCACTTTGATTTGCGCCGCGCGGCCGTTCCCCGCGACATTGCGGCGGGCGATATCCGCCAGTACCGGATTTAATTCCACCGCGGTAATATCCCGCGCGCCGCGGCTCGTGAGCAAGAGCGCGAGCACCCCCGTGCCCGTGCCCAGATCCCAAACGCGATCGGCCTTTTTGAGGCTCGCGAATTGCGCCAAAAGAACCGAGTCCAGTGAAAAGCAAAATTCATCCGGACGCTGGATAATTTTCATGCCGTCACGAATTAAATCGTCCAGCCGTTCGCTCGGACGCAGGATGAAATCGGTGCTAGCCACGAACCTCTCGCACCTCGTCCCAACTCCACTCGGCCCGACGCTGATTCTCCATCTGCACACTGACCGTGCGTTTGTTCGCGTTGACCCGCTGCACCTTTCCACGGCCTTCCGGCGTGTCGACATTCTTACCGACACGCGGCGCCGCCGACTGTTTTTGTTGCTTATGCGGGCAACTGCAGGTCTTGCACAGTTCGCCGCCTTTTTTATACATGTCGTTTTCGTAACGCAGGCAGCACATCAAGCGGCCGCACGCGCCGGACACTTTCGTCGGATTGAGCGAGAGCCCTTGGTTTTTCGCCATGCGAATGGACACCGAAGAAAATTCGCCGAGCCATGCCGCGCAGCAATACTCCCGACCGCAAGGTCCGATGCCGTTCAATTCTTTCGCCTCGTCGCGCACGCCGACTTGCCGCAGCTCGATGCGCGTATGGAAAACGGACGCCAAGTCGCGTACCAATTCACGGAAATCGACGCGGCCGTCAGCGGTAAAGAAGAAAACGATTTTATTCATATCGAACGCGTATTCGACATTGATCAGCTTCATCGGCAAACCGTGACGCTTGATTTTCTCTTTGCAAATGACAAACGCGCGCGCCTGCCGTTCTTTATTTTGTTGTACCTGTTTCAAATCCTGCGGGGTCGCTAAACGCAGTACCGGTTTCAACGGCGCGGCGATCTCTTCCTCCCGCACGTTGCGCGGACCGATGACAATGCGTCCATATTCTTTTCCCCAGGCCGTTTCCACAATAATTTCGTCATCGGGAACTACATTCAGTTTCTGCGGATCAAAATAATAGATTTTGCCGGCCTGCTTAAAACGTACTCCTACTACGGTTGGCATGGCGGCTCCTTTCTGCCAATGTATTCAGTTCCAAAATCACCATATCACCGATCAGCTTGGTCGCCATATATAATTCGTTGGCGCGCAATGCCTCGCGCAAGATCGGCGTGACCTCTAAAATCGTTGTCGCATCCCAATCGACGGCTATTTTTCGCAACCGATTTTCGGCAAAAGGTAAACGTAAAAGCGTTGCATCATTCGTTGTAATGAGGATCGCCAAATCATGCGCGACCCATTCCAACCAATGAATGTATATGCTCAATTCCGCGCGCTCGTGCGCTTGCCATAACGCGCTCAAATCGAGGTACGGCGTAGCGCTTGCGCCGAGTGTTTCAAAAAACGTGAGCGCCGCATCGGCGCTTGCTTTCAAATCGCCCTGCAACAGCGCGACGGCCAGACCCGGATTCCCTTCCGAGACGGCGAAAAGCATTTCCGCCTCTTTTGCGGAACGTTGCTTCGTCGCGAGCCACGCCGTGAATGTCCGCGCATCGTACGCGGTAAAAGCGTAGCGAACAACGCGCGACCGAATGGTCGGTAAAAGTCCGGCATCACTTTGGGCAAGCAAAATAAAATACGTGTTTTCCGGCGGCTCTTCCAAAGTTTTCAAAAGCGCATTCGCCGCCGTGACGTTCAAACGGTCCACGGCTTGTAAAATCACTACGCGCGCTCCCGTATGAGTGCGGCTGAGCGCCTTTTCCACCGCGCGAATCTGGCTGATTTTAATTTCGCTTCCCTGCGGGGAAACGCGAAAGAAATCGGCTTCATCCGCGAGATAAAAAGTGTCTTTCGGTAATTCATCCGCCGGCGTCACGCGCAGTTCGCGTCCCAATATCCGCGTCGCCAATTGCCACGCGGTCGCCGCTTTGCCCAGTCCCGCCGCGCCGACGAACAGCAACGCGTGCGGCAGTCTGCCCGTTTGCCGCTCCGTTTGCAACCGGGACCAAATCGCAGGATGCGCCGGTATTTCAGTGCTCATAATCTCTCCCCGCGACACGCTTACGCATCAATCATAATTAATAAATTATATTATAACATATATTTTTTGACTTCTTCAGCGCCCCGACGCCGCCGCGCGTTGCGGCAAGCGGAAAACCGTGACCGGTATCTCTCGATGCTTTTTCATGACAAATAACATGCCGCTAATCACAAAAGAGAGAAGACGTTTCCGATCTTCCCTCTTTTTCTGTATCCCATGGCGTTTTCTCTCGGCCTCATCATTTGCGCGCCCGTCATGTCCGATTTCGCGAGCGCTTCGGATAAAAGCCGCCAATGCCGCGCCATATAAAGCCTTTAGTTTCGCGACAGGAAATCGCTCTCGGCAGGAATTTGCTCTTTCCCTACCAAATAATCCGCTAACTTAGCGAAAATCGTGTATCCGCCCGAACGAAACGCTACGCTTTCCCACGTGAGCAGTTCTTCTTTATCGACGTCCCACCACTGCTCAGTGAGCGCCATACCATAATTGCGATTGGTGCTTTCCCGTTCGGGATAAATAGAAAGCGGCAACCACAGTAAATATTTGGCGCCTCGCGCGCGCGCCGTCGTCAATGCGTCGGACAGTTCCAATTCTCGGTAATCGCGCGCGATGCGTTGCGTTTCCGGTAAGACCGCCGCATAAATGGCGGTATTGCGATACGCTTGGATGATGCGCGGCGCAAGTCCCATGTCCGTTGTCAACGCGGGCGCGGCTACATAGATATCGACCGGTCCCGATGTCGGCAGGTTCGCGGAAAAGGTCCACGCCGCCTGGTAAAACGCCTCGTCCAAGAAACCGATCATCGTGTGCGGTATGCCTTGCGACGGCGTATGCAAACTCCAAGTGATCGAGTTGGGATTGCTGCGATAGCGATAATTCACCAAACGAAACAGACGCGGAATCAAATCCGCTTCCATGCGAAAATTGACCGCCGGATACTGACCGATCGCGCGGCTGCCGAAAGAGTTGACAAAATCCGGCGCGGCAAACGTAATGACCCGCATTTGCGCGAGATTTCCAGCGTCCTCGCTTACTTTTTGCAAACCGATCAAAGTGGCCACTCCGCCGCCGAGACTGTGCCCGGTGAAAATAACGCGACCGCCGTCGTTCGTGCTCGCCACGGCTTCCCTGATTTGCGGCATCTCCGACAAACGTTGCGCGTCCTCCCAATACCCCTGATGCACGGAAATCTCAGGATATTGCGGAATCGTGACCATGTCATCGCGCAGATTGGCCTTGAGATCGACTTTTCGCTCCGTTCCGGAAATGGCCACTACGTAGTAGGGATGACCTTTAATCTCTTGCGAAGCAATAATGAAACGTTCCTGTCCTGTGTCACCGGGGATGACTTGCCAACCGGTTTTTTGCAACGTGGAAACGGGCAAACCGCTCCACTCCGATTGGTACGCCGCCAATGACGCGTAGGCCGCCAGCAACACCTCATTGCTGTTGACTCCCGCTTTGCTCATCATTTCCGCGCTGCGCGAGTTCGGCGCCACGATGGAAACTTCATCCGCGGGAAAAGGCGAAAGCATCACCGCGTCATGGGCCCATGCCTGCGGTCCGATCCCAAGTAACAAAACAACTGCTAAAACGTATGCATGCATTCTTCCCATCGCGTTTGCACCTCTTCCCATTCATTTTGCCGCGCCAACCATGCTTGCGCCGTATGGATCGCGTCCGCGGTCGCGTTCCCCAACGGCAGTTGTCCCAAGAGCGCCGGCGTTAAATAACGGAAATCTCCGGCCAAAAGGGACATGAGTTGTTCCCTTACCCAATCGGTTTGAAGCGTCATCCACAACCACGCGGCGTGTTCCATGCGACGCGGGCGCATGACAAAAGCGTGTCCCGACAAATATTTGCCGGCATTTTTCTCAGTGATGATCCCGACGCGGTACAGGTCTTTCGTAGCGGCGATGACAATATCCCCCGAAGCGAGCGGTCCCACAGCTTCACCCGACATCGATTCTTCCCGAGCCGTCAGCGGCCACGGTCCGTCGTTGAGCGCCGCCGCCAAAGTGACGCCCCCGTCAGGTATCGGTCGCGTCGGCAAAAGGTCGGCATACTGTTGCAATGCGGTTTCCGCTTGATCCGCTTGCCACGTTGCCGGTGAACGAATTTCTTTTTCCCATCGCCCGTCACTGAAACGCGCCATGCCGTAACGTTTTTTCTGCGTAGGATCCGGATGACCGATCCAATACAGTTTTTCATCATCGGCTCCGTAAAGGTACCACGCGCCCGTCGGCAGTTGCTCTCGATCACGAACGCCGTCAAACAAAAGCCACATATATCTGCGATTCCGCGATGCCCAGTGCGCGAAAACACTCCACCCGTTCCTGCCGTTGCATAATATCCTCACTTTCTCGACTGCCGTTGATGATTACTATTGTACGAAAGTGCCGGCAGGCTGTCAAAACGCAAAAAAGGCCCGAAGGCCTTTTACAATGCGTAAATCACATAATCTGAATGCCGCGGAATTCCAGTTCCGGCGACAGCATGATGACGACCGAGTTGCCGGCAAACATTTCACCGACATCATAGTAAATCAAAACGCCCTCATTCTGTTGCGCATACACGGCCGCGACGTTTTGGAGTTGCGGCAATATTTCTTCTACGGTCGCCGGCGCTTCGTTCACTTCCAGCCAATGCGCATTTTTAAGACTCACAATCGCGGGAGCAATGTCATCGATATGCGAACGATTGGCCACCAGCCAATTCCAAATCTCGTCCGCATACGCCTGCGCAGCGTCCGCCTCCGTTTCGGCAAACGGTTCCACTGTCAGGAGAACAGGTCGACCCGCCAACACTTTTTCCGTGATAAAGCCCGGCTCTACATACGACCAATTCATGCATCATCCCCCCTTATTCGTTATTATACCGAATCGGCAGATTCTTGTCGAACACCGATCGGGCAAACATGGCGCAGCGGACAACTTGCGCATAACGGCCGACGCGCTTTACAGACAAGCCGTCCGTGCCAAATGAGCCAATGGTGCGCTTGCGACCATTTTTCGCGAGGTATATTGCGCTCCAGTTTGCGTTCGACGGCGGTGACGTCTTTGCCCCGCCCCAATCCTAACCGATTGGCGACGCGAAAAACATGCGTGTCAACGGCAATCGCCGGCTCGTCATAGAGAATACTCACCAGCACATTCGCCGTTTTTTGTCCGACCCCCGGCAACGTCATGAGCTCTTTTTTTGTCCGCGGAACTTCCCCGTGATACTCTTCCAAAAGTCGCGTGCAAGTAGCTAATAAATGTTGCGCCTTGCTACGAAAGAGACCGCAATCGCGAATTTCTTCTTCCAGTTCCGCCTGTGTGAGTTGTCCCATCTTCGCCGGCGTATTGAGCCGCGGAAAAATCCGCGCGGTAATTTTATTCACACGCTCGTCGGTGCACTGCGCGGATAAAACGACAGCGACCAACAGCTCAAAGGGCGAGTTGTAATGAAGCGCCGTCTTACGATCTTTATACGTCGCTTCCAAAATCGCCAACTGCTCTTCGCGAATCGCCTTCGTAACGCGCATCTTACGCCTTATGCAGCAGGTAATCGTGCGCTGCCAACGCGGCTTTCGCCCCGTCAGCGGCCGCGATCACGACTTGGCGATGCGGATAATCCGTGTTGTCGCCGGCGGCAAAAAGCCCCGGTAAGTTGGTCGACGTGTCACGTTCCACTTTCACTTCGCGATTGTCGCTTAATGCCAACTCCTGCGGCACGAAACCGGTGTTCGGTTCGCCGCCGATTTCGACAAAGACACCGTCCAGCGGCAATTCCGCAACTTCGTCGGTATCCGTATTTTTCAACTTCAGCGCGGATACTTTTTTATCGCCGATAACCTCCAAGGGAATGTAGTGATGCCATTCTTTGACCTTGCCCGTAGCCTGCATTTTGGAAATTAAAAGCTCTGTCGCGCGCAACCGACTGCGAATCAAAATATGCACTTCGGAAGCGATCCGCGCCATTTCAATCGCCGCCTCGACGGCGCTGTCCCCGCCGCCGACAATCGCGACTCGTTTGTTGCGATAAAAAGGACCGTCACAGGTCGCGCAATAGCTTACGCCGCGCGCGGTCAAGGCCTCTTCGCCCGGAATGCCGAGCGTGCGGCTGCGTTGTCCCGTGGCGATAATAGCGGATTGGCCGCGATAGGTTTCGCCATCGGAAGTAACGGCGCTGTAATTCCCGTCTTCATCGCGCGTTAATTGATCCACGCGCCCCGTGATCCAATCAATCGGATATTTTTTCGCGTGATCCGTCATTTTTTGAATCAGCTCATACGCCTCGATGTCCGGAAAGCCGAGGTAGTTGTCGATGTCTTTGGTGAGCGTCATCTGACCGCCGATCAGTTCCGCGATCACGCCGACTTTCAATTCTTTACGCGCCGCGTACATCGCTGCGTTCAAACCAGCCGGACCGCCGCCGATAATTAATACGTCGTACATCATAAAACCTCCCTGATAAGTTTTATTTATATCGAATATTTTCGTTTCTTCTTCATTATACTCATTCTCGTTTATTCGAGCAAGTCCCCGCACAAAAAAAGCATGCCTTGCGGCATGCTTTTCAGCGTGACTTATTTTTTCGCAGCGGCGAATAATTCGTTCACAAATTTCCAGTTGATTACTTTGAAGAAGTTATCGACATAATCCGCGCGTTTGTTTTGGTATTTCAGATAGTACGCGTGTTCCCAAACGTCGATGCCGAGCAAAGGTTTCTGTCCGTCAGCCAACGGGTTATCCTGGTTCGGTGTGGACACTACCGCGAGTTTCTCTCCGTTCCAAACCAGCCATGCCCAACCGCTGCCGAAACGTCCGGTCGCCGCGGCTCCGAATTCTTTTTTGAACGCGTCGAACGAACCGAAATCTTTTTCGATCTGTTCTTGGATCGCGCCTTCCAGTTTGCTGTCTTTGACCGGGGCCATCATCTGCCAGAAAAGGCTGTGGTTATAGTGACCGCCGCCGTTGTTGCGGATAGCCTGACGAACTGCTTCGGGCGCTTTTTCCCAGTCGGCGACAATCTCTTCGATATCTTTCGCCGCCCATTCGGGTGCTTTTTCCAACGCTTTATTCAAGTTGTTCACATACGTATCATGATGCTTATCATGATGGAACTGCATCGTTTCCTTGTCAATCACCGGTTCAAGTGCATCATATGCGTAAGGTAATTCAGGTAATGTAAATGCCATTATGGTTAGCTCCTTTCACAACTACTGCGAATAGTAAGTGTCACATCTACATTATAACCTGAAAACGGCAAATTGACTACTAATTTTTTCGATATAGTTTTTTTCTAACCTGCCCACTTTTCTTTTACTTCGTGCTTAACGCAATTTTTTGCAACACCTCACCGGGGTCATTTTCCGTATCGAGATGCAAAATAAGTTCCGCGATTTCAGCGGCGGCTTTCGCGCCGATAATCGGAACGGCGAGACCGTCATATTTCGCGCGAATTTCTTCGATGGTCATGGTATTGGCGGGGTCGCCTTTCGGATATTCAACGAGCTTTGCCAGCGTCTCCCCGTTCTTTTTGACAATGCGTACACGGGATGCCAGCTTAGTCGGATCGTCCGCTTTGATTTGTTCGATTTCCGCCGAACGTTCCACTTTGATTTTTTCATCACGTCGCGAATGGCGGTATCTTCGATCCCTTGCGGCGTGAAATGTTCGATGCCCACTTCACCGTAAACTAACGCGCAAGCCAGGCAGTATTGAATACTGAATTTGCAACCGTACGGTGTTTGCGGCGTCGCATTATTGATCAAGCTGTCCGTAATATCATTGACTTCCACGGTAATTTCCCTCATCTCTGCCAAATCGCATTCCTCGCGCAAGCTAATGCCCGCGAAAACAGCGGCGTGCGCGTGCTTACAGCAGGCATACGGTTTGAACGAATTCTCGTCAATTTTGAATGTGCCGTTGCCGAGGCCGTCGGTCAATTTACTCCAATGCGGATCGGGGGAAAGCGCTCTGCAAAATCCCTTTTCGCCTTCCAAAATATGCGTGGCGCCGGTAAAACCGCGGGCGGAAATGTAGGCGGATAAAACGCCCGCGTAAGAGGCTTTGCCCGCGTGAATCGGTTTGCTCATCGCGGCTTCCGCCACAAACTCCCAAAGTCCCGCCGCCTGCGTGCCGGCGGTGCCGAGGTTATACAACATTTGTCGGTCATTCAAGCCGAGCGCACGGCCGGCCGCGGCCGCCGCGCCGAAAATTCCCGCGGTGCCCGTCGTATGCCAGAAATGGTACGATTCCGGAATGATCGTTTCCCCGACGCGGGCGCCGACTTCGTAGCCCGCCACTACCGCGGTAATGAGATCCCGACCGCTTTTGTGCTCGGCTTCCGTCACCGCCAACGCAGGCGGCACGACGACCGTCGCCAAGTGAATAATGGAGGCGTTATGCAGATCGCCGAAGTCGAGCGAGTGTGAGGCCGCTCCGTTTAAGAGGGCCGCGTCCCAGGCGGCGGTGCGCAACAACGGAGAAGTCAGCACCGTCGCCTGATCCGCGCCGGTATTTTGCCCCAAGATCGAGCGTAAAATTTGAATCGGCGTTTCCTGCGAGCCGCGAATGCAAACGCCCGCCCAGTCTAAGATGCATTTTTTCGCATTCTGCACAGTCTCTTCCGCCAAGTCTTTATATTGTAACCTGGCCGCATAGCCTGCAAGCTGTTTGGTCAAGTCCATACGGATCCCTCCTTAAAATGCCGGATGATCCTGATGATATTCACCGAATTCTTCGCGCAAAACGCCACAGATTTCACCGAGCGTCGCATACGTTTTAACCGCTTCAATCAGACACGGCATAATATTTTCTTCGCTGCGCGCGACTTTACGAACATTGGCGAGCGCTTTTTCGACAGCGGCGTTGTCGCGGGTTTCTTTCAATTTTTTCAGTTTGGCCATTTGCCGATCGCCGACGGCCGGATCGACTTGCAACAGTTGCGTGTGATGTTCTTCATCTTCTATGACATATTTATTAACGCCAATGACAGTGCGTTTGCCGCTTTCAATTTCCTGCTCATATTCAAATGCGTGGGTTGCCATTTCCTGCTGCATGTAACCCTGTTCAATCGCCGCGACCGCGCCGCCCATTTCATCGATCTTATGAATGTATTCGCGAGCTTCGCGTTCAATTTGGTCCGTCAAGGTTTCCACATAGTACGAGCCGCCCAGCGGATCGATGGTATCGGCAATGCCGCTTTCAAAAGCGAGCAGCTGCTGTGTACGCAGCGCAAGCGTTGCCGACGCGCGCGTCGGAATCGATTCCGCTTCGTCTTTAGCGCACAAAGCGAGCGATTGCGTACCGACCAAAATGGCGGACATGGCCTGCCAGGCAACGCGGATGATATTGTCGTCATCCTGCTGCGCGGTCAATACGGAGCCGGCGGTATGGACATGGAAACGCAACGCCAGCGTAAACGCGTGCGCGAGATCCACCGGCCCGTGACCGCCGCCGGCCAATGCGTGTTCAACATATGCTTCCAACAAGGGTCGGTAAGCCGGATGCTCGCAGTGCGTGATAATTTCGCGCGCCCGTTCAATCGGTCCCATGCCTCGGGTATCGGCTACGCCCTGCTCGGTGATGAAGATCTGGCTGTCGTGCTCCGTGTGATCGACGTGGCTTACCATCGGCACGACTTTGGAAATCGCGCCTGCGCGATCGTGCCCGAACAGGAAGCGGAAAACTTTTCGAATGAAGTCTACTATACGGCGCTGGATGTGCCCGATCTCTATGTGCAAAAAAGCATCGTCATCGTGCGAGACCGACCGCTCACCAAAGTGGCGCAAAACTTTTTACAATTTCACAATCTGACGCTCGCCGAGCCAAAAAAAAAGAACTGCCGCAACGGCAGTTCTTTTTTTATAATAATTTATTTTTTCAAGTGCGCGAAGATATCTTGACCGCCATAAAGCGACAAGCCTTCCAGTTCTTCTTCAATGCGCAACAGTTGGTTATACTTCGCGACGCGATCAATCCGCGCGGGCGCGCCGGTTTTGATTTGGCCGGCGTTGACCGCGACGGCGAGATCGGCAATCAACGAATCGTCCGTTTCACCCGAACGGTGCGAAATCACCGTCGTGTATGCGGCGCGTTTGGCCATTTGGATGCATTCCATGGTTTCCGTAAGCGTACCGATCTGATTGACTTTGATCAAGATCGAGTTGGCGATGCCTTCCTGAATGCCTTTTTCCAAACGAGCGCTGTTGGTGACGAAAAGATCGTCGCCGACGAGCTGAATTTTTTGGCCCAGTTTCTGCGTGAGATGTTTCCAGCCGACGTAATCCTCCTGGTCCATGCCGTCTTCGATCGATACGATCGGGTATTGGCGAACGAGGTCCGCGTAGTATTCAACGAGTTCTTCGGCGGAACGTTTCACGCCTTCGCCGACGAAATCGTAAACGCCGTCTTTGTAAAATTCCGAAGCGGCTGCGTCGAGCGCGAGCACGATATCTTCGCCCGGGCGGAAGCCGGCGCGTTCGACAGCGGTCAAAATCAGCTGGATCGCCGCTTCGTTCGACGCCAGATTCGGCGCGAAGCCGCCCTCATCCCCGACCGCGGTAACGAGTCCCTGTTCTTTCAGAACGACTTTCAACGTATGGTAAATATCGGCGCCCATGCGCAAGCCTTCGGCGAAAGATTCCGCGCCGACCGGCATAATCATGAATTCCTGAATATCGACGTTGTTATCCGCGTGCATGCCGCCGTTCAAAATATTCATCATCGGTACGGGCATTTCGCAGGCGTTGATGCCGCCGAGATAACGGTAGAGCGGCAAATGGCAAGCCGCCGCGCCCGCGCGGGCCACCGCCATGGAAACGCCCAGGGTCGCGTTCGCGCCGAGTTCGCTTTTATTATCCGTACCGTCTAAACCGCACATGATCGAATCAATCAAAACCTGTTCGGTCACCGGCAAGCCGATTAATTCCGGCGCGATGCGTTCATTAACATGTTCGACCGCTTTTTGCACGCCTTTGCCTTGGTAACGGCTCTTATCGCCATCGCGCAATTCCAGCGCTTCAAACACGCCGGTAGACGCGCCGGACGGAACGGACGCGCGCCCGCGGGTACCGTCATCGAGCAATACATCCACTTCCACTGTCGGATTGCCGCGCGAATCCAAAATTTCTCTGCCGTGAATATCTACAATCATCATAGGTCCTCCTAGTCCAATAGTGACCGGCCTGTCATTTCGGCTGGCACGGATATTCCCATTAATGTTAAAAGCGTCGGCGCCAAGTCGGCCAAGATGCCGTCATGGAGCGCTTTATTTTTATTCTTTTCGCTCAGCAATACGAGCGGTACGGGGTTCGTCGTATGCGCGGTGTTCGGGCCTTGCGTAGCCTCGTCCCACATGCGTTCCGCGTTCCCGTGGTCAGCGGTAATCAGCATTTCACCGCCCTGCGATTTCACTTCTTCCCAGAGCGCCGCCACACATTTGTCCACGGTGCGTACGGCTACCTGCGCCGCCGCCAGCACGCCGGTATGACCGACCATATCCGCATTGGCGAAATTCAAAATGATCGCATCGTACGTACGCGCGCGCAATGCTTCCAGTAATTTTTCCGTCACGATATACGCGCTCATTTCCGGCTGCAGATCATATGTCGCCACTTTCGGCGACGGCACTAAAATACGATCTTCGCCCGGAAACGGTTCTTCGCGACCGCCGTTGAAGAAATACGTCACATGCGCGTATTTTTCCGTTTCGGCGATGCGCAACTGGCGTAAGCCCGCTTTGCTCACCAATTCGCCAAAAGTATTTTGCGGCTGCTCCTTGCGATAAATCACGGGTGTATGGAAGGACGCTTCGTACGGCGTCATCGTGATGAGTTCCAAGGCCGGCACCCGCGGTCGCTCAAAACCCGCGAATTCGGTTTCGGCGAGCGCCGCCGTCAATTGCCGCGCCCGATCGGGACGGAAATTGATGAAAATGCCGCCATCTTTCGGCTGCATGGTAACCGCTTCACCGATCCGTGTCGGCAACACGAATTCATCCGTTTCGCCGCGTTCGTACGCGCGCTGCAAACCTTCCGCCGCCGTCGGCGCGATCGTTCCTACGCCCGCGGTCACCAAATCATACGCGAGACGCGTGCGTTCATACCGTTTGTCTCGATCCATCGCGTAGTAACGGCCGCACAATGTGGCGATGCGTCCGCAACCGATTTTTTGCATTTCTTCTTCCACATGCGCAAGCGACGGTCCCGCACATTTCGGCGGCACATCACGTCCGTCTAAAAACGCATGCACGTACACCTCTTTAATACCATGCTCGTGCGCCGCTTTGACGCACGCCAACAAATGCTCTTCGTGGCTGTGCACGCCGCCCGGTGAAACGAGGCCGAGAAGGTGGAGCGCACCTCCCCTTGCGGCGACTTTTTCGAGCAGTTCGACAAGCACCGGTTTCCGGAAAAATTCGCCCGAGGCGATATCGCGATGAATCCGCGTCAAATCCTGAAAGATGATCCGGCCTGCGCCGATATTTAAATGACCGACTTCGGAATTACCGATTTGCCCCGCCGGCAATCCCACTTTTTCACCTGAAGTGGTGAGCGTCGCGTGCGGATATTCTTTCCACCACTGCGGAAAATGAGTAATGCCCGACGTTTGAATCGCGTCATACGGATCGCCGGGTTTACCGATGCCCCATCCGTCCATAATAACCAGCATCACCGGTCCGCGGTCGGAAGATACTCCCTCATTTTTCATAATTAACCACCGCGGCGAAATCATCGGCCTTGAGGGATGCGCCGCCGACCAAGGCCCCGTCAATGTGCGGCGCCGCCATCAGCGCGCTGATGTTGTCCGGTTTGACGCTGCCGCCGTAAAGAATGCGCACCGCTTCCGCCGCATCGTGGCCGGCGATGGTCTCAATCGTGACGCGAATAAGACGGCAGACTTCATTCGCCTGCTCAACCGTCGCCGTTTTGCCCGTGCCGATCGCCCAGATCGGTTCGTACGCCATGACAAGCGTCGCCACTTCCTCCGCGGACAGATTAATCAACGCCGCTTTGACCTGGCTTTCAATATGACCGCGCCATTCGTCCTCTTCCCGCTGCCGAAGCGTTTCACCGACGCAAATAATCGGCGTTAAGCCGTGATCGAGCGCCGCTTTCGCTTTTTTATTGACGCGGGGATCCGTCTCACTGAACAGTTGACGACGTTCCGAATGGCCCAAAATGACATATTCACAGCCGACCGATGTCAACATGGTCGGGGATATTTCACCGGTAAACGCTCCCGATTCTTCCCAGTACATGTTTTGCGCGCCGAGTTTAAGCGGGGTGTCCGCAATTCGTTCGCCGACCGCGGCCAGCGAAATAAACGGCGGGCACAAAATGACTTCCGCCCGTGTCGCAAGTTCTTTGCCGACGAGTTCCTCCGTAAGTTCACAAGCCCGGGACAGATCCGTATTCATTTTCCAGTTTCCCGCAATAATAGGTTTACGCATCGATGCCCTCCTTTTTCTGCGCGAGGCAGGCAATACCCGGCAGAGGTTTACCTTCCAAGTATTCCAAGGAAGCGCCGCCACCGGTCGAAATATGAGAAATTTGATCCGCCACGCCGCTTTGGTTGACAGCTGCTACACTGTCGCCGCCGCCGACGATCGAATAGGCGTTGCTTTGCGCGACCGCGCGGGCAAGCGCCTGCGTTCCTTTGGCAAAGGCCGGGAACTCAAACACGCCCAGCGGACCGTTCCAAACGATAGTCGCCGCATCACGAATCGCCGCTTCATACGCCGCCACCGTGTCCGGTCCCGCATCCAAAATCATCTGATCGCCGGGTACATCCGCGACCGGCACGATCGTCGGAGTCGCCGCCGCGGAAAATTCCGGAGCGACTACCACGTCCGTCGGCAACAGCAGTTTGGTTTGATGTTGCGCCGCCGCTTTGATAACCGCCTGCGCCACATCGAGTTTATCTTTTTCAACGAGTGACGTGCCGATTTCGTATCCTTGCGCCAACAGGAATGTATTGGCCATGCCGCCGCCGATAATGACGGTATCCGCCAATTCCACAAAACGTTGAATCACGCCAATTTTATCCGACACTTTCGCGCCGCCGATAATCGCCACGAACGGACGTTTCGGATTCTTGGCCGCTTTGTCGAGGTGTTCGATTTCTTCGTGGAGCAGTAAGCCCGCCGCCATCGGCAAATATTCGCTCACGCCGACCACGGACGCGTGCGCCCGATGCGATACGCCGAAAGCGTCATTGACCGCGAGATCCGCCAGCTCCGCCAATTGTTTGGCAAAGTCCGGATCATTTTTCGTTTCTTCTGCATGAAAGCGTACATTTTCGAGCAGCAACACTTCGCCCGCGGCAAGTTGCGCCGCTTTTTGCTTGGCTTCTTCGCCCACGCAGTCCGCGGCAAATTGCACCGGGGTCCCCAAAAGCTCAGACAAATGCGCCACTACCGCTTGCAGCGAAAGCGCCGCTACCGCTTTGCCTTTCGGGCGTCCCAAATGCGCCGCCAAAATGACGGCCGCACCATGCTCGCGCAGCCATTGAACGGTCGGCACCGCAGCGCGCAAGCGCGTAGCATCCGTAATTGTGCCGTCATCAGCGAGCGGTACGTTAAAGTCTACACGCACGTAAACTTTTTTGCCCGCCACATCAAGATCCGTCACTTGTAATACCGGCATATTGCCTCCTTAGTAAAAGAAGGCCGCAAAATGCGGCCTTTACCATTATAAACCTTGCTTACCGATGTAGGATACGAGATCCACCAAGCGGTTGGAATAGCCCCATTCGTTGTCATACCAGGAAACCACTTTCACCATGTTTCCGTCGATGACCGAGGTCAAGAGACTGTCGACTGTCGAGCTGTTCGGGCAACCGTTGTAGTCGCTGGAAACAAGCGGTTTTTCCGAGTAACCGAGGATGCCTTTGAGTTCGCCTTCCGCCGCTTTTTTCAGCGCCGCGTTGACTTCTTCGACTGTCGTGTTTTTTTCGACTTCGCAGGTCAAATCGGTAATCGATACATTCGGTACCGGTACACGCATAGCGAAGCCGTTCAATTTGCCTTTGAGTTCCGGAATCACGAGAGCGATCGCTTTCGCCGCGCCGGTGCTCGTCGGGATGATGTTCTGCGCGGCCGCGCGGGCGCGACGCATATCTTTATGCGGCAAGTCCAGCAAACGCTGGTCGTTCGTGTACGCATGCACTGTGGTCATGAGACCTTTTTTGATCCCGAAGGTATCATGCAATACTTTCGTAAACGGAGCGAGGCAGTTCGTCGTGCAAGACGCGTTGGAAATGACATGATGCTTAGCGGCATCATATTTATCCTGGTTAACGCCCATGACAATCGTAATGTCTTCGTTTTTCGCCGGCGCGGAAATCACAACTTTTTTCACCGTTTCATGCAAATGTTTTTTCGCATCTTCCGCATTGGTAAAGCGACCGGTGGATTCAATGACTACTTCGGCGCCGTTTGTACCCCAGGGAATCTTCGCCGGATCCAGTTCCTGAGTGACTTCGATTTCTTTCCCGTCAATGACAAGCGCGGAGCCTTTGATTTCAATTTTCGCATCGATTTCGCCATGCACGGAATCGTACTGCAGTAAATGCGCCAATGCTTCGATGTTGCCCGGATCGTTGATCGCGACGATTTCCACTTCCGGGTTGTTCATCGCTACGCGAAATACGTTTCTGCCGATTCGTCCAAATCCGTTAATCCCGACTTTTGTTGACATGAGTTTGCCTCCTCTGGCTGTTCACTATTTGATAAATTGCCTGTGCGGCGCCTTCGTCCGTGACCAAACGGCCATGTACTCCGGCCCGCGCCATCGCCAAAATCGCGGCCGCTTTTTGCGACCCGCCGGCGACCAAAACTACATCCGGCACGCTTCCGAGCTCCTCTAACGTCAGCCCGACATTGTGCCGGCAATACACAATTTCACCATCGGCTCGCGCATAATACCCGAGCGTTTCACCAACCGCGCCGCCGGTCATCAGCGTCGCGCGTTCCGCCGGCGGAATTTGACGCAAATCCGCCATGCGTGCCGCATCACCGATGCCCATGATCAAAAGATCCGCACGATGAATCAGTGCTTCCACTTCCCGCAAGCTTTTATCCTCGCGCCGCAGGATGTCAATCAATTCCGGAGAAAATCCGTCCGGCACGTGCAGCATGCGATAGGTTCCGCGCGTTTTCCGCGCCACCATCGCCGCAATCGTGTTGGCCTGCGTTTCGAGCGTTTCGCCGAAACCGCCGCGAGCCGGCACCACAGTTACTTTTGCCGTGCTCTCCGGTAACGCTTTGGCCACCAAGGATAATGTCGTACCGCCGGAAACGGCGACCACCAAATCATCCGCTAAATAGCGGGCCACCAACAGCGCGCCTTCCTGCGCCAGATTGCGTTGCACGGTGCGATCCCTTGACGAATCGCCGCGCACAATCCGTACTTCTTTCATCGCCAAAATTTCCACCAGTTCACGCTCCAGTCGCTTGACTGATTGGCGCGTACGGAAATAGGCGGCTAAATCGACCAGCAGCTGTTCACCGCGTCGAGTCATGGAAATACCGGCAGGAGTGACGGTCACTAAGCCGTTCGCCTCGAGCTCGGCGGCAAGATTGCGCACCACCCGCTCGGTAAAGCCTGTCGCATCCGCAATGGCGCGGCGTCCGATCGGTGCTTGCAACGAGACTTCTTTGAGAACGGCGTACCGGCGTTCCGCTTCGGCAAAAAGTTCCGGAACCAAACTCACCAATACGTCTTCTTTCGTCGCAATCACCTCGCTTGCCCGCGGGACAAATTTTGTCCAACCGTGGTAAAAAAATCTTTCCGCATTCATTGTAGCAAAAGAAATCTCAAGACGCAACGACCAACCGAAGCGCTCTCCCTTTTCCCGATATTTTCCGGAATCCCAAAGCCGATTACGAAAATACCGATTCGTTTGTTATACTTACATCGGAAAATGCAAAGGAGCGATACGATGATTACTGTCAATGCCACATTGCCTGCCGAAGCACGTAAGCTGCGGGAGGATGTTTTTATTCATGAGCAGGGCTTTCAGAACGAGTTCGATGAAACCGACCAATGCGCCCGCCATGTGATCTGTCGGGAAAATGATCGCGCGGTGGGCACCTGTCGTTTTTTTCCGGCGGAAGAGGCCGGCACCTACTACATCGGTCGGATGGCCGTCGCCAAAGACCATCGCCATCAACAGTTAGGCACCCTGATTTTGGAAGCTGCGGAGAACGCTATCAAAAAACTGGGCGGCACAAAAATCATGCTTTCCGCGCAAGTGCGCGCCCAAAACTTTTATTTGCGCAACGGTTATACCGGCGATCTCGAAGAAGTTCATATGGACGAAGGGGAGCCGCATCGTTGGCTGTATAAAGAGATATGACGTGTGAAAATTTTTATTTCACTATGCGTAATTCGCAATCTTATTGTTGTATTTTCATTGAACGCATGATATTTTTAGCTCATAATTTAGTTCATAATTAAGTTATAAATAGAAAACATTCATTATAAGGGGGAAATGGTATGAAAACGAAACTGACCGAGCTGCTCGGTATCCGATACCCGATTATTCAGGGTGCCATGGCCTGGATCTCCGAATCGACTCTGGTAAGCGCTGTTGCGAATGCCGGCGCCACCGGCGTGATTGCGACCGGCGGTCGTTCGTCGGAATGGATTCACGAACAGATTCGTAAAACGAAGGAATTAACCGGTCATCCCTTCGGCGTGAATTTGATGTTGCAGGCGCCGAATAAAGATGAAGTGCTCGAAATTATTTGCGAAGAAAAAGTTGCTTTCGCGACCATCGGCGCGGGCAATCCGGTGCCTTACTTTGAACCGTTGCATCGTGCCGGCGTTAAAGCGATCCCGGTCGTGCCGAACGTCAAACTCGCTAAACGCGTGCAGGAAAAAGGCGCCGACGCTTTGGTCATCGAAGGCTTTGAAGCAGGCGGTCACGACGGCATGCAAACGACGATGGCGCTCATGACAAATGTCATTCCGGAAATCGATATTCCGATCATCGTCGCCGGCTCCATTGTCGACGGTCGCGGTATGGCGGCGGCTCTCCTGATGGGCGCCGACGGCGTGCAGATGGGTTCGCGCTTCCTCTTAGCCGAAGAGTGCAAAGTCCATCAAAATTCGAAAGACGCCATCATCGCCGCCACCGATACGGATTCCGTCATCACCGGTTTTACGCGCAACAACAATGTCCGCGGTTTACGCAGCGCATTCACGGACGAATACTTGCGTCTCGAGCGCGAAGGCGCCGCCGATGAGGTTCTCACCGCTCTTTCACGCGGCACGAATCGTCTCGCCGCGGTCGACGGCGACACGGTAAACGGTGTGGTGCAAGTCGGCCAGGGCTTGAACCGTTTGACCAAGATCCAACCGGCGAAAGAAATCGTAGATGAAATTATTCATGAAATGACGGAATGTTTGCAGAACGCCCCGCAATTACTGAAATAATTTTTGAAAGCAAAGGAAAGGAAGTTTCTATGTATACCTATGATGGAGATGCGTTCCAGGGCGTTTCGCCCGCCTTGCATGAAAACGTCTATGTCGCGAAAGGCGCTCAAATCGTCGGCGATGTTCGCGCCGATGAATGGAGCAGCTTCTGGTACAACGCGGTAGCCCGCGGTGATGTCGATTACATTTCCGTCGGCAAATATTCCAATGTACAGGATCTCGTCTGCCTGCATGTGGCGAAAGGTTACCCCTGCATCATCGGTGATTATGTTACTATCGGCCACAGCGCGGTCGTTCACGGCGCCACGGTCGAAGACCATGTGTGGATCGGCATGGGCGCTAAAATTTTAACCGGCGCGCATGTCGGCCGCGGTTCGATTATCGCCGCCGGCGCGCTGGTTCTGGAGAACCAAGAGATTCCGCCGAATTCACTCGTCGTCGGTGTGCCGGGGCGCGTGGTGCGCACGCATGACCAATGGGACAACATTCACAGCCAGACGATCAAGTACAAAGACGAGTGGACGGTCCAATACAATCTGTATCCGGACGCGCCGGGTGAAAAACATCACGGCGAAACGATCATCTGACCACAAAAAAAGAATCTCCGCGGAGATTCTTTTTTTATATCTAACCATCGGTGCCGCGCCGGCCGTATGGCATTTGTTGTTTCCATCAATCCGGTGCCGCCTTTGCCCGAAATATTTTCAGATAATAAAAAACCCTGCCTCGGCAGGGTTTTATTTGGTACCAATTAACGTTTCGAGAACTGGCTTGCTTTACGCGCTTTTTTAAGACCGTATTTTTTACGTTCTTTCATACGCGGGTCACGAGTCAGGAAACCTTCTTTTTTGAGCGCTTTGCGGAAATCGGCGTCGACTTCCAGGAGCGCGCGGCTGATACCGTGACGAATCGCGCCGGCTTGACCGGTCGTGCCGCCGCCGTGAACATTGACCAAAACATCATACTGGTCGGTGGTGTTGGTCAGTTCGAGCGGTTGTTTAACGATCAGCTCGAGTGTCTTCAAACCGAAGTATTCCGACATCTCACGATTGTTGATCATGATTCTGCCTTGGCCCGGAACAAGACGAACGCGGGCAACGGATTTCTTTCTACGACCTGTGCCGTAGTATTGTGCTACTGCCATTTACGGTTCCTCCTTCCGGTTAACGAATGTTCAACTCAAGTACTTCCGGTTGCTGTGCAGCATGCGGATGTTCCGCGCCGGCGTATACTTTTAATTTACGATACATATTTTCGCCCAGCGAGTTCTTCGGCAGCATGCCGCGAACCGCCATTTCAATAACCTGTTCCGGCCGACGTTCCAAGAGCCAGTTCAGATGAATGAAACGGCCGCCGCCCGGATAACCGGAATGACGGAAATATTTTTTCTGTTCTAATTTTTTACCCGTAACAACGACTTTCGCCGCGTTAATGACGATCACGAAATCGCCCGTATCTTGATGCGGTGTGTAAGTCGGCTTATGTTTGCCCCGCAGGACTTTCGCGACTTCGGCAGCTAAACGACCGAGCGTTTTGCCTTCCGCGTCAACGATGTACCATTTCCGCTCAATGTTGCTCGGATTGGCCATAAACGTAGTTTTCATGCGTAGAATTCCTCCTTATCAAAATCGAAACGTAAACGGTTATCCTTTCCGGGGCTAATGGGTAGGACAAAAGTTCACTCGTATTATTTTAAGCGTTAGGATCCTGTTTGTCAAGAAATTTTCATTACAAACTCGTATTCCTGCTGTTTTCATAATAATGTAAATATAATAACGAATTTTTATGACCGAGTAAAAACTTTGCCACGCAGATTTTTATTTATCGCATGGGCGCGATTTTGCGCCGGCGGTAAATTTTCCAGTATCAATGAAAGCAAATTTTTCTACCATTACAGAAAAGAGGCTCGTATGATTATTTCCCAACTTGCTGTCAGTCCCGCACTGCGAGAGTTATTTGCCTCCGCTGCCGTTACTTTTGTCAATCCGGCGCAGGCGGATCCCGACGCTTTCGCGGCCGTTGTCTTAAGCGCGAAGGATCAGTCGATCGCCCGTCGCTTTCAAGATGTCGACGACCTGCCTCGTTTTATTGTGGACAGTGACGCGCCGCATTTTATACGCCTGTGCAAAGACCAAGTGAGCGAAGTGGTACTCGCGGCCGCGAAACGATTTGAACAAGGTTTATTGCCGCCTTTTGTCGCCGCGATGATTGATTATACCGACGGCGATCAGACATCCTTTGCGACCCCCGGCCATCACGGCGGCGAATTTTTCCGCCGCACGCGCGCCGGTCGTCTCTTCTATGATTTTTACGGCGCCAATACCTTCCGCAGTGACCTTTCGTCTTCGGACGGTTACCTGGGCGACATGTTGACCCACGACGGTTTCGCCGCGGCGGCGGAGCAGCATGCGGCCGAAGTGTTTCACAGCGACCGTACCTACTTCGTCTTAAACGGTACCTCAACGGCCAATAAAGTCTGCGCGACGGCGCTGCTGACTCCCGGCGATCTGGTGCTTTTCGATCGCAACAATCATAAATCCGCGCACCATGGCGCGCTGGTGCTCGCCGGCGCGACACCGGTGTATTTGGAAGCCACGCGCAATCCGTACGGTTTTATCGGCGGCATGCCGGCGGCCGCGCTGGAAGAAAACGCATTGCGGGAGCGTATCCGTAAAATCGCTGCCGCTAAAGCGGATCTGCCGCGACCGTTCCGTCTCGGTATTTTTCAACTCGGCACGTACGACGGGATTTTGTACAACGCCCGTCAAATCGTAGAAAGCGTCGGCCAACTATGCGATTACATTTTATTTGATTGCGCCTGGGTCGGCTATGAACAATTTTTGCCCATACTCGCGCCGATGAGTCCTCTCACCTTGGAGCTCGGTCCGAACGATCCGGGGATTTTGGTGACGCAATCCGTGCACAAACAGTTAGCGGGATTTGCGCAAACTTCGCAGATTCATAAAAAGGATAATCACATTAAGGATCAGGCGCGGCACGTCAATCACGACCGTTTCAATGACGCCTTTTTGTTGCACGCGTCGACGTCACCGAACTATCCGCTTTTCGCTTCACTCGATATGAATGCGAAAATCCATGAAGCCCCATACGGCGAACAACTTTGGCGCGATGCCGCCACCGTAGCGACCGATGCCAAAAAAGAAATATTGAAACGCTGCCGATATTTCCAACCCTTTGTGCCGCCGACCGTTGACGGTACTCCCTGGCAAGATATCCCGACTGACGTGATCATCTCCGATCGCCGCTATTTCGTCATCGATCCCAACGCGTCCTGGCACGGCTTCAGCGGCCTTGCCAAAGAGCAATACGCGCTCGACCCCTGCAAAATTTTATTGTACACTCCGGGTATTTCCCTTCGCGACGGCACGTATGAAGAATTCGGCGTTCCGGGCAGTATCGTCTCGCATTACCTGCAGGAGCACGGCATGACGCCGGAAAAAAGCGATTTGAACTCGCTGCTCTTTTTGATCACTCCGGCGGAATCTCCCGCCAAGTTGAGCCGGTTGGTCGATTTGCTCGTGCAGCTGGAAAAAGCCATCGAGGAAGACGCCCCCGTCGCCGATGTGCTGCCCCGCGTGGCGGCAGCCTATCCGGATATTTACCGCACGCGATCGATTCGCTGGTTGTGCCAAAAACTGCACGATTTTTACAAAGAAGCGAACGTCAGCCAATTACAACGTAAGCTGTTCGCGGCTGAATATTTACCGCCGGTCGCCCTGTCCGCCGCCGAAGCCACGCTTGCGCTCCGCCGCAATCAGGCGCGCGCGCTGCCGCTTCGCGAACTTTCGGGCGAAATCGCATTGGAAGGCGCGCTGCCGTATCCGCCGGGCATTTTCACCATCGTCGCCGGGGAACGTTGGACGGAAACCGCCGTCGAATACTTTACGGTTCTCGAACGCGCGATGCAAGCCCTGCCGGGATTCGCCCCCGAAATTCAGGGCGTGCATCAGCGCCAACGCGGCGACGGCGCGCCGGAACTGTACGCGTATGTGTATGAAGCGCCGCCCAAACCTTCCCGACGTGCAATTTATGATTGACACGAAACAATATTCATGGTACACTTGTAAAGCTTGTAAACAAGCTATTGCCAAATTTGTAAAGGAGTGATTGCATGGCAACAAATCGGAACGCACGTTTTAAGGCGAGCCGACGGTTTGACCTCAACATCTACGGTCATCCGAAAGCGTTAAAACGGCAGTCCAAAGAGCGCCGCCCGCGTAAAATCTCGGAATACGGCACCCAGCTCTTGGAAAAACAGAAAGTTAAAGCGATCTACAATTTATTGGAACGTCAGTTCTACCGTTACTACGTCAAAGCGCGTAAAATGGAAGGCATCGTCGGTGAAAACCTTCTCTTCCTCCTCGAAAGCCGCCTGGACAACCTCGTCTATCGCATCGGCTTCGCGCGATCGATCCGTCAGGCTCGCCAGATGGTGAACCACGGCTTGATCCTCGTTGACGGCAAACGCGTTGACATCCCGTCGTATAACGTAACCCCGGGTCAGGTCATCTCGTTGAAAGAAGATCAACGTGCCAATGAAATGTTCAAAGCCAGCTTCCAGGAAGTTCGTTCCTTCGAGCTGCCTTATATAGAAAAGAACTTCGACAAATGGGAAGGCACTTACACCCGTCTCCCGCTGCGTGAAGAATTGCCGTTCGCGAACGACATCAACGAAACGCTCATCGTCGAATTGTACAACAAGTAAGAATTGGCAAAACCTCCCTTGCAAAGGGAGGTTTTTTATTGTTGACAGTATATTTTCCTCTCCTTGATCTGCAATTTATAAAAGATGCCATTAATGGTATAATAAATAAAAATGTGAATAATTAAAAGGAGGCATTTATGCGACATTCGAGCGCGCGCGCAAGGAAACGGAAAAAGCGCGGTGCAAATAAAAGTACGCTCATTATCGCCGCGATTATCACGCTGGTCATTTTTCTGGGCGCCGGTTGCGGATTTATCGGCGCTACCATCAGCAATTTGCCCGATGTGCAGCAAACGGATACCCCGGCGGCGTCATCGCAGATTTTTGACATCAAAGGTCGCCTGATTACGACCATTCATGCGGAGGAAAACCGGTTACCGGTTTCGCTGGATCAGGTCCCCGAGAATTTGCAGCATGCCTTTTTGGCGGCGGAAGATATCCGTTTTTATGATCATCACGGCATCGATCCCCGCGGCATCATGCGCGCGATCTTTGCCAACATCACGCACAACGGCATCGCGCAAGGCGGCAGTACCATTACGCAACAGCTGGCCCGCAACGCATTCCTGACGCAAAATCGGACTTTGGAGCGTAAATTCCAGGAAGCCATTTTGGCGTTGCAGATCGAACGCGAATACACCAAACCCGAAATCTTGCAAATGTACATGAACCAGATTTATTTTGGTGAAGGCGCCTACGGGATTCAGACAGCGGCCAATATTTATTTCGGTAAACCGGTAAGCGAACTGGATTTGGCGCAATGCGCTCTCCTGGCCGGTTTACCGCAAAGTCCTAACTACTACTCCCCGTTCAGCAATTTGGAAGCGGCGAAAACGCGACAGGCTACGGTTTTGAATCAGATGGCCAAGTACGGCTTCATCTCGCAAGAAGACGCGGACGCCGCCAAGGCGGCCGATTTGGGCTTGCGCTCACAGGAAAGCCTGAAACAGATTCGCGGCTCCCGCGCTTCCTATTTCATCAGCTACATCGAGCAGCTGATCAGCGACAAGTACGATGCGGAAGCGCTTTATAAAGAAGGCTTGAAAATTTACACGACGTTGGATCTGGATATGCAGGAAGCGGCGGAACGCTCGCTGGAAGCGAATCTGCCGGACTTCTACACCGACGCCAACGGCTTGCGGCAACCGCAAGGCGCTATCGTCGCCATCGATCCGCACAACGGCCATATTCTAGCGATGGTCGGCGGACGCGGCACGGACCATTTCAACCGCGCCACCCAAGCGGTGCGTCAGCCGGGCTCGGCATTTAAGCCCTTCGTCTACATCAGCGCCGTGGAAAAAGGCATGACCCCGGGCACGATCGTCGACGACTCGCCGGTCACAATCGCCGGTTGGAGTCCGCAAAACTACAGCCGTACATTCAGCGGTAAAATGACATTACGTCAGGCCTTGATGAATTCCGTCAATGTGCCGGCCGTCAAAATCGCGCAGGAAGTCGGCATGCATAATATCCTCGCCAATGCAGAAAACATGGGCATCAGCACGCTCGTCTTCAAGGGCGGCAACAATGATGAGAACCTGGCCGCCGCCTTGGGCGGGTTAACGCAAGGCGTCACTCCTCTCGACATGGCCTCGGCGTACGGCGTATTAGCCAACAGCGGGGTGCACATGGAACCGCTGGCGATCATTCGAATTGTGGATCGCAACGGTAATGTATTGGAGGAAAATACCGCCAAAGGCACGCAGGTCATCAGTCAAAAAACGGCGTACATCGTTACGAATATGCTCGAATCCGCCGTCTTGCACGGCACGGGCGGCAACGCGTACATCGGTCGTCCCATGGCCGGTAAAACCGGTACGACGGACGACACTAAAGACGCGTGGTTTGTCGGCTATACGCCAGACGTCGCCGCGGCCGTTTGGATCGGCGATGACTTTGACGGAACCTTGCAGGGATTGACGGGCGGTACCGTTCCGGCGGCCATCTGGCGTGACTTTATGCATGCGGCCGTCGCCGACATGCCGGCCAATAATTTCCCGACGCCGGCGGGTGTCGAGGGAATCGCCGCGGAAGGTTTTTACCAGCCGGCCTCGGAATCTGACAAAAAAGACGAAGATAAAGACAAGAAGGATAAAGACGGCAAAAAGAAAGATAAAAAATCATCCGCTAAGAGTGATAACGACGACGGTGATGAAACACCGGAACGCGTGCCCGGAAAAGTGAAAGGCGCGGGCAACGAGTAAAAATCTTTTCGTAAAGAGCTCCTTGACCTGAGCGTTTATAAATGGATTCAAAGAGTTTCAGGTAGTACATACAGCAAGAAAAAAGGCGCTATTGAAAAATAGCGCCTTTTTTGATCTAGTATCCTATCACACGTTTCCAACTAGAATATATGGTTCGTGCCACCATTCTATGCGCGTTTATTATAGCACAAAGAAGGCAAGGGACAAACTGTTATTTGATGATCCTCAAGAGCTTTTTGATTCGTTGCGCTTTTGCGCTTCATCATTCGTTATCGGTAAAGCACTTGAAAAGCGTAAATTCACTCGTATTGCTCAATAACTTCTTATGACCAGATATTTTTATTCTCACAACAAAAAAGACGGCAAAAGCCGTCTTTTTTTGATTAAGTATCCGCTGTCGTCGTAATCGGACGATGCGTGTGAATATCCCGATGCAATACTACTTTTCCTTGCAAAAGAGATTCTCCGATCGCGATGACGCGCTGATTTGACGAGCCGCGGAAACGCAACGCGGGATCGCGCAACGCGTCCACGAAACGCCCGTCAACGAGCACGTCACACAGACGCAGAAGCGATAATCGAACGGGATCACTGATAATCTCTTCCCAGGTGTAGCCGGAATACACCCAAATGTTTTTTTGCGGCTGGGCCGCCCGCACGGCGCGCACGACCTCGATCAGTCCCTCGACATTTTGCATGGGCTCGCCGCCCAAAAGGGTCAGACCCGCCACATTCGGGTCATTGATGTAGTCGACCACCGTCGCGGTTTCCTTGTCCGTCCAAAGGTTACCGGCCTGAAAATTCTGGTATTCGACGTTGAAGCAATTCGGACAATTGTGAGTGCAGCCCGTGACAAAAATGCTTGTCCGAATGCCTTCACCGTTGGCAATATCGTAGTGCCGGATTTGTCCGTAACGCATGCGCGCCTCAGATATGGAGGACGCGGTCACGGATTTCTTTCGTGCGACCTTCGTTCCAGAAGTTTTCACCGAGGTAACCGCATGTCCGACGGATGACAGTCAACAGATTGCGATCGGTGTTGTGGCAACGCGGGCATTCCCACTGGATGTCGTCATTGACTTTGACTTCACCGTCAAAGCCGCAGACATGACAGTAATCCGATTTGGTATTAAATTCCGCATAGCAGATATTGTCGTAAATAAAGCGCATCATCGTCAGTACCGCATCGACGTTGCCGCTCATATTCGGAATTTCCGCATACGAGATGCAGCCGCCGGTCGAAAGTTTTTGGAATTCCGATTCGAAACAGAATTTATCAAAGACGCTGATCGGTTCGCGTACGTCCACGTGGTAACTATTGGTGTAGTAACCTTTATCCGTAATGTCTTCGATTTCGCCGAAACGCGCGCGGTCAATCGACGAGAAACGGTTGGTCAGGCTTTCCGCCGGTGTGCCGTACAGAGAGAATCCCAAACCGGTCTGTTCCTGCCAGGTATCGACCGCTTCACGCAGACGGCGCATCAGGCGCGCGGCGAACGCGTGACCTTTTTCGCCGGTATGCGATTCGCCGGTGATGAGTTTGGTCGCTTCATACACGCCGATGTAGCCGAGGGAAAGCGTGGAATACGTATTCTGCAAGTACGGATAAATCTTTTCACCCGGTTTGAGGCGAGCAATCGCGCCATACTGCCAATGAATCGGCGACACGTCGCTCACGACATCTTTCAAGAAGTCATAGCGCAACATCAATGCTTTGTAGCAAAGTTGCAGACGTTTTTCCAAAATTTCAAAGAATTTTTCTTCCGAATGTTCCGCCAAAATACCGATTTGCGGCAAGTTCAGTGAAACGACGCCCTGATTGAAACGGCCGTCCCAAACGTATTCGCCTTTTTCGTTTTTATACGGGCGCAGGAAGGAGCGGCAGCCCATCGGCGAAAAAACATTGCCTTCATAATTTTCGCGCATCTTTTTCGCGGAAATATAGTCCGGATACATGCGCTTCGCGGTGCATTTCGCCGCGAGTTCCGTGAGATAGTAGTACGGCGCGTCCGGCGCGATATTGTGCTCATCGAGCACGTAAACGAGTTTCGGGAATGCCGGTGTGATGTAGACATTCTGCTCGTTTTTGACGCCTTCTAAACGCTGCGCCAAAATTTCTTCCGTAATCATCGCCGCTTCTTTGGCGTATTCGTAATCCGGTTGGAAATACATGCACAACGTAACGAACGGCGCCTGGCCGTTGGTCGTCATCAAGGTATTGATCTGGTACTGGATCGTCTGAATGCCGTCTTTTACTTCTTTACGGGTACGTTTCCAAGCAATCGCTTCCGCTTTCTCCTGATCCGGTTCCATTTCATAAATGTCGCGCTGTTCTTCGAGCACGCTCTTGAGAATTTTATTGAACGATTTACGCACGAAAGGCGCCAGAATCCGATCAATGCCGTTGATGCTCTGTCCGCCGTACTGGCCGCTGGCGACCTGCGCAATAATCTGCGTCGTTACCGTACAGGCGACTTGGAACGATTTCGGTGAATCGATCTTTTTCCCGTTAATGACGGTGCCGTTGGTAAGCATGTCTTCCAAATTGATCAGACAGCAATTGAACATCGGCTGAATAATATAGTCCATGTCATGGAAGTGAATCGCGCCGCTGTCATGCGCCTGCACGATATCGGCGGGAATCAGTTTGCGGCGGGCGATATCTTTCGATACTTCGCCGGCGATCAAATCGCGCTGCGTCGAAACGACCTGCGCGTCTTTGTTGGAGTTTTCATCCAAGACTGCGATATTGCTTTTATTTAATAAACCGAAAATACTTTCATCGGTTGTATTTTCATGACGTTTGAATGCCTGTACCGCTTTATAGTTTTCGTACGCACGAGCCGTTGCCGGATTGTGGTTCTCAATGAGTTTATAATAGACCTTATCTTCGATTTCATAAATCGTTAAAGGCTTTTCCTGCTGACGTGCTTCCTGTTCGATTTCCCAGGCGATTTTGTCCGCCTGACCGATTTCATACACGCCGCTCGAGCTGTTCATTGCTTTTTCAATCGCGATCGTAATTTTCGACCTGTCAAAAACAGTTTTGTCGCCGTCGCGCTTGATGACTTCCAACATAGTACCGCTGCCTCCCTCATATTGTATCGGCTTTCTCACAAGCCGCCTCTTCAGATTTGAGTATACTACATATTGTAGTCTGGGCGCAATCCTAAAAGCAGATTATTCAATATGTAGCGCTCGGCTAAAATCCCCTTTAAGCCCGAAACGGTCGCATTTTACGCTACTTGAAACAGTCCTATACAAAAAACGCAAGGAGTCATCTCTAAATTACTGTTTGACATTCATTCTTTCATAGTGCTATAATCAGCGTTAATCAACAACGAAATACACCACTTTTCATCCAGAGTGACCGAGGGACCGGCCCAATGACGTCGCGGCAACCATCTCTACACGGAGAACGGTGCCAATTCCGCGGGAGTGATCCCGAGAGATGAAGTCGACCGGCTCTTCATCTTTTGGTGAAGAGTTTTTTAGTGGTTAAAGGAGTGAGAAAATGATAGATTTGCGACACATTAGCAAAGTATATCCCGGTCCGCAACCGGTGCACGCAATCAAAGATATCGACCTGCATATCCCCGAAAGCGAAATTTGCGGTATCATCGGCCTGTCCGGGGCCGGCAAGTCGACGCTGATCCGCTGTATCAACATGCTGGAAACGCCGACCGAAGGAGAAGTTTGGGTCGACGGTAAAAACCTGACGGCGATGAGCGAGCAGGAATTACGTAACGAACGCAAACATATCGGCATGATCTTCCAGCATTTCAATCTGCTGAGTCATCGTACCGTCTATGAAAATATCGCGTTTCCGTTAGAGCTCGCGGGACTTTCCAAAGCGGAACAAAAAGAACGGATCGAGCCGATTTTAGAACTCGTCGGTCTGACGCAACGCCGCGACAACTATCCCGCCCAACTTTCCGGCGGTCAAAAGCAGCGTGTCGGCATCGCCCGTGCGTTAGTTTCCCGACCGAAGGTGCTCCTTTGCGACGAAGCGACCAGCGCGCTCGATCCGCAGACTACCAAAGCAATCCTTGATCTTTTGAAAGATATCAATCGTCGCCTGCACCTGACCATCGTTTTGATCACGCATGAGATGCAGGTCATCAAAGAAATTTGTAACCACGTCGCCGTCATTGAAAACGGTCGCATCATCGAACAGGGCGGCGTGGCGGATCTTTTCACCGCGCCGAAAACGGCGACCACGCGCGAATTTGTCGGCTCAATTTTGAGCAATGAGATTCCGGAAAACTTAAACTATCTGCATATTTCCCAAACACCGATTCCCGATGCCGATTTACTGGTTCGGTTATCTTTTATCGGCGACGTTACCGATGAGCCGTTGTTGGCGACATTGATTCGTCGGTTTGATCTCGAAGTCAGCATTCTCTACGCTAGCATCGATTACATTCAGGACACCTCATTCGGTCGACTGATTGTGACGCTGGGCGGCAGTGAGGATCAAATGCAAGCCGCCTTGGCGTGGCTGCGCGCGTGTCCCATTGAAAGTGAGGTGATCGGTTATGTCCCCGCAAATCGTTAGCCTCTTATGGCAGAGTTTAGGGGAAACAATGTACATGGTGGCCGTTTCCTCCTTTCTCTCGGCCTTCTTCGGGATTCCTCTCGGGGTCTTGCTGCTCGTTACCGATAAAGGTCATATTTTGGAAAATGCCGCGATTAATAAACCGCTCGGCGCCGTCGTCAATATGTTGCGTTCGATCCCGTTTATTATTTTGATGGTCGCGATTATTCCTTTGACCCGCATTATTGCCGGTTCCTCGATCGGCACGACCGCCGCGTGCGTACCCTTGACGCTCGCCGCAATTCCCTTTGCGGGGCGCCTGGTGGAAACGGCGCTGAAAGAAGTTCCGTTCGGCTTGGTTGAAGCCGCGCAATCGATGGGCGCTTCCCCGTTGCAAATCATCTATAAAGTGTTAATTCCCGAAGCGCTTCCGACCATCATCGACAGCATGACGAACGTCGTCGTCAATTTGATCAGCTACTCCGCGATGGCGGGCGCGATCGGCGGCGGCGGCTTGGGCGATCTCGCAATCCGCTACGGCTACCAGCGTTTCCGTCTCGATGTGATGCTCGCAACGATTGCGATATTGGTCATCGTTGTCCAATTGATTCAAAGTCTGGGTAATTATTTAGCACGACGCGTTAATAAAAAATAATTCTGAAAACGAAATAGTGAAATGGGGTAATTGATATGAAACGACAATGGACAGTCTTATTTTTCCTGCTTTGCAGCTTGGCCGTACTGGCCGGTTGCGGCACCCAAAAAGAGCCGGCAAACGCTATGCTCGGCACCCAAGAACGACCGCTCGTTGTCGGCGTAACGGCAGGTCCGCAGGCGCAAATTTTAGAGCAAGTCAAAACGGTGGCCGCGCGTGACGGATTCGTCATTAAAGTGGCGGAATTCACCGACTTCGTCACACCGAATCAGGCGCTCGCCAACGGCGAAATCGATGCCAACGCGTACCAACACCAGCCGTACTTGAACCATTTCAATAAAAACAACGGTGACAAATTAGTCTCGATCGGCAAAACCGTACTCTTACCGATGGCGCTCTATGCACCGAAATACAAAACGCTCGACGCCCTTCCCGACGGCGCGAAAGTAGCCATTCCGAACGATCCGACCAACGGCGGTCGCGCGCTCTTGCTGCTGCAGTCGGCCGGTCTGATTCAACTCGGCACGAATGATATCACCGTCACGGTCGCTGATGTCAAAGAAAATCCGCATCATTTCGAATTTCTTGAAGTGGAAGCCGCGCAGGTGCCGCGCTCGTTAGATGACGTGGACGCCGCCGCAATTAATACGAACTACGCGCTTGAAGCGGGCCTTTCCCCGGTTGCCGACGCGCGCTTTGTGGAAACGAAAGAATCGCCGTACGCTTGCGTGCTGGCCGTGCAAAAAGAAGCGAAAACCAACGCGGCGTATGCGAAACTGCTTTCTTACTACCAATCGGAGCCCGTACGCGACTTTATTAACAAAGAATTTAAAGGCGCGCTCGTGCCGGCGTTCTGACTTGAGGTTTTCCTTTACAACTGAATGCAGCTGTGATAAAATACTACTGTTGCTAATAACGGAACTTGCAAGGAGGTGTAGATAATGGCAAATTATTGCGAAGTTTGTGGTAAAGGTACGCAAACCGGTATGAACGTCAGCCACTCACATTTGAAAACGAAACGAACCTGGAAACCGAATATTCAACGTGTACGTGTTGTTCTCAACGGTCAAACCACGCGACAGAACGTCTGCACTCGGTGCCTTCGTTCCGGCAAAGTGGAACGTCCTTAAGACAAACTAAAAACCGCCTGCGGGCGGTTTTTTTAATGCCTGTTTTCGTCATATATAAAAACCGCCCGCAGGCGGTTTTTTATTTAACATCCCAATAACGCGGCAAAAACGTGTCTTGATATAAACGAATCGCATACTCGTCCGTCAAGCCGGCTACATAATCAATCACCGCCGTTGCGACCGGAATTTCGTTCGGCTGATGTTCCTCCGGCAAGCGCGCGGGATCTTCCAAATAGTAGCGGCAAAGCTCCTGTACCAAGCGGTAACCGCGTTTACGATCCGGCACCAGCGCCGGCGCCTGATAAACATTGGCGAACATGAATTCGCGAAATATGCGCATGACCGCCTGCGTGGCGTCCGGCATGATAATACAGTCCCGATCCAACGATGAATACACCAGGTCGCTTACCATCGCCGTGATCATGGATGAATGCGTCGTTCCGAAACGGCGTTGCACTTCCAGCGGCAAATCGTCCGCCGTGAGCATACCCGCCCGCTCCGCATCATCAAAATCGTGGCATAAGTAGGCAATACGGTCACTGTAACGAACCAGCTGCCCTTCTAATGTCTGCGGCAAATTTGGTCCCGTATGATTCAAAATACCATCACGTACGGCCTGCGTCAAATTCAAACCGGCGCCGTGCTTTTCCAGCACATCCAACACGCGCAGACTTTGCTCATTATGATGAAAATGTCCGAACAGATCGCGAATCGCAAATTCACCGACATGACCGAACGGCGTGTGCCCCACGTCATGCCCCAAGGCGATCGCTTCCGTCAAATCTTCATTCAAGCGCAACGCGCGCGCCATCGTCCGCGCGATTTGACTCACTTCCAACGTATGCGTCATGCGCGTGCGATAATGATCTGTCGGCGCGATATATACCTGCGTCTTGTGTTTCAAGCGTCGAAACGCCTTGCTATGCAAAATCCGGTCCCGATCCCGTTGATATTCGGTGCGCAAAGGGTCCTTGTCCTGCGGACGGTCACGCACGGCGTCACGGCTGTGGGCCGCGTGCGTCGCTAAATATTTGACTTCGCGTTCTTCGGTCACTTCACGGATTTGCATAGTTCACCTCACCCGTGTAAACGGCGGTTGCGTTCAATGATTTCCATAACCCGATTGGCCGTTTCTTCAATCGCTTTCGTGGATACGTCGATCACCGGACAGTGCAGTTTGCGCATAATCTCACGCGCATACGTCAACTCTTCCCGAATGCGATCCAGCGCCGCATAGCTTGCTCCGTCGGCAAGTCCCATGGATTTTAACCGTTCGCTGCGAATCGTATTGAGTTTACCCGGATCGATAATCAAACCGACAATTTTATGGGAAGGCAGCTGGAATAATTCTTCCGGCAACGGCACTTCCGGAACCAGCGGCAAGTTCGCCGCTTTGATTTTTTTATGCGCCAAATACATGGAAAGCGGCGTTTTCGAAGTACGCGACACACCGATAATGACGATGTCGGCTTTTAAAAATCCGGCCGGATTTTTACCGTCATCATATTTAACCGCGAATTCGATGGCTTCCACTTTTTTGAAATATTCCTGGTCGAGCTTGTGAACCATACCCGGTTGCATGCGCGGTTTGGTTCCGGCAATCACTTCAACCGCACGCAACATCGGACCCATAATATCGACCGATGTCACCTTGTATTGCCGAGCGATCTCTTCAAAATTGGAACGCAGTTCTTCGGAGACGATCGTATGACAAATGATGCCTTCATTCGCCTGCGCTTCGCGCACCGCATCTTCGACCTGCTCTATCGTGCGGATATACGGCACCCGAATGATGTCAATATCTTCCTTGTCAAACTGGCTGATCGTAGCCCGTGCGACGTTTTCCGCCGTTTCGCCCAATGAATCCGAAAGCACATAGATTGTCGGTACTTTCATTTTTTCACTCCTCTTCCCTTGCCTCGACCGATATCCACCAACAAACGGGTCATCCCCGTCTTGGAAATACGGCCGCGCACCCGATAGATTTTTTCGCCCGCCTTTTCCGTAACATCGACTACCGGCAGACAATCCACCTCGTAATCAATCATTTTTTGGGCCGCCGATAACACATCGTCATTCATTTCCACATAAATCAGACGACTGCTGGACGTCATGACCAACCGCACCGGCAGGGTAGTGAGTTCTCGTTTGCCCATAGCTGCTTTAAGGAGGTCTTTGCGCGAAATAACCCCCGCCAATTCCTGTTGCGTGCCGACAAATAAAGTTCCCACGTCTTCCGTAAACATCGTCACAATCGCATCATACGCGGACGCGTCCTGAGGCACCATAACCGGTTGTGACAAGCATTGCGAAACTGTCATCGAGCGAATTTGATCGGCCAGGAGATTATCCGATTCGTTTCCGACATAGAAATATCCCATCTTCGGCCGCGCGTCTAAAATCCCCAGCATCGTTAAAATCGCAAGATCACTGCGCAACGCTGCCCGCGTTACCGAAAGACGTTTCGCGATCGCATGGCCCGAGATCGGTCCGTCCTCACGCACCATTTCGGCGATTTTTTCCTGTCTCTCCGAAAGCACTTCGTTCTCACCACCTAACTCTATTATACAAAAAATGCCCCGTTACGGGGCATTTTTTTATTACCATTTAAGTTCTTCCTGATTGGGCACGCGACCTTTGCCGGTCACCGCATCCAACAAAATACGTTGTTCCAGTTGCGCGACCATTTTCTTGGTCGCTTTGACCATATCCGGGTTAACCGATACGGAATCGATGCCTTGACTGATCAGGAATGCCGTGAAGTCAGGATATACCGACGGCGCTTGCCCGCAAATCGAAACGGTTTTACCGTCACGATGCGCCGTTTCGATCAAGTGGCGAATGGCACGACGTACTGCCAGATTGCGTTCATCGTAAATGTGCGAAACGGTATCGTTATCGCGATCGCAACCGAGTATCAGCATCGTGAGATCGTTCGAGCCGATCGAATAGCCGTCCACAAATTCATTGAACTGATCCGCCAAAATAATGTTGGAAGGAATTTCCGCCATCAGCCAAACTTTGAAGTCCGGACCGCGACGCAAGCCTTCGGCCGCCATCAAGTCGGTGATAATGCGAGCTTCTTCCACAGTACGGCAGAACGGGATCATGACGTTCAAATTCTTGAAGCCGTATTCTTCACGTACTTTGCGAACCGCCGCCAATTCCAATTTGAATGCTTCGATATAGGTGGGGTCGTAATACCGCGACGCGCCGCGCCAGCCTAAGAGCGCGCTCGGTTCATGCGGTTCATATTTGTCGCCGCCTTTGAGGTCGCGGTATTCACTCGATTTGAAATCGCTGAAACGCAAGGTGACCGGACGCGGCGCCATCGCCTGGCACACTTTGCGAATGCCGTCCGCCAAACTGTCGACCACACGTTCCGGATGACCGATTTCGATCAGGTACAACGGATGTTCGTGAATGAAGGTGGTCCAGATAAATTCTTCGCGCATCAGACCGATGCCGTCACACGGCAACTGCCCGTGTTTTTCCGCCAAGTCCGGATCGCCGAGGTTCATGTATACTTTCGTGCCGGTCGCCGGGAAATATTCCGCCGCTACCGCGGTCTGTTCCGTTGCTTGCGGTTGTTTAACGAGGTCTTCGATCAGGCCGTCATAAACGATACCGTTCGTCGCATCGACTGTAATCATCGCGCTGTCCTGAATCGTTTGCGTCGCCGCATCGCCGCGGCTCTGCGTACCGACAATACACGGAATGCCCAATTCGCGGCTAACGATCGACGCGTGGCAGGTCATGCCGCCCGCATCGGTAACAATCGCTTTCGCCTTCTTCATGGCCGGAACCCAGTCGGGCGCGGTCATTTTCGTGATCAGAATTTCGCCTTCTTTGAACGTATCAATCAACGCCGGATCCAAGATGACGTGCGCTTTACCGCCCACGCGTCCCGGGCTGGCCGGCAAGCCTTTCAAGAGCGGTTTACGATCTGTCGTATAATCGGCTTCCGCCGGATTGTCCTGCTTCTTTTCTTTATTTTTCTTCGACCAAACGGTTTCCGGACGCGCCTGGAGAATCTTGATCGAGCCGTCGCGTTCATCGACGCCCCATTCGATATCCATGTAGCAGCCGTAGTGTTTCTCAATCGCCAGCGCATAGCGCGCGAGTTCTACGACCTGTTCGTCGGAAATAACCTGCTGTTTCGCTTTTTCCGGAGCGACGTTCTGTTCGATGACGCCGCTGCCCGGTTTGCGGGTGAGCATAATCGGTTTTTCGTTGATATGTTTTTCCGTGATCGTGAGATCCTGTTTGTTGACAAGGAAGCTGTCCGGCGTTACCGTACCCTGAACAACGTATTCGCCCAAGCCCCAAGCGCCTTCAATCATGATGTTTTGATCATTGCCGGTAGCCAGATCAACCGTAAACATAACGCCCGATGCTTCCGAGAATACCATCATTTGAACGACGGCCGAAAGCGCCACTTCGAGATGATCGAAGCCCTGTTTTACACGGTAGTACACAGCGCGGTCGGTGAAGGTGGAAGCGTAGCATTCTTTAACGCGGGCAATCACTTCTTTTTTGCCTTTGACGTTCAAATAGGTATCCTGCTGACCGGCAAAGCTGGCGTCAGGTAAATCTTCCGCCGTCGCGCTGGAACGAACCGCTACAAACGGCGTCTTTTCGCCGACTTTTTTCGCTAATTCATCGTAGGCATTGCCGATGGCATCTTGCAATTCCTGCGGCATTTTTACGGCCATGATCGCTTCGCGAATTTGCGCGCAAACATCACGCAACTGCGCCGAGTCTTCCACATCCGTCAAATTTTCAAGCAATTCTTTTACTTTGGCATCCGCGCCGGATTCTTCCATAAAGTAACGATAGCCGTGCGCCGTCGTGGCAAAACCGTACGGTACCGGTACCTTCGTCTGCGAGGTAAGTTCCCCCAGGGAAGATGATTTGCCGCCGACTAAATCGACGTCCGAACGACGCAAGTCGTCAAACCAAAGTACATACGCTTTCTCTTTATCCATTTTGCTCTCCTTTCAAAACCCGAACAGTAAAAGAGTATACTATATATCAAAGTCAAGTTTATAGTATATTCTATTTAAATTTCTGTCAAGCACTATTGATCGACTTTCAAGATTTGCATAAAGTTCGTTCAGCTATCCTGTTTTTGCATACAAAAAAGAGCTCATGCGAGCTCCTTTTAATGACGGTTTTAACCCAAACGAATACGACGATATTTACGCTTACCGACCTGTAAAACATCATCGTTTTGTAATGTGTAATTTTCTTCGGTGACCTTTTCGCCGTTGACGCGAACGGATCCCTGTTGAATCATGCGTTTACCTTCACTGTTGCTCGAGACCATGCCGGCCGTATTTAACAATTGCGGCAACCAGACTTCACCCGCATCAATCGAAAGTTCTTCAATCTCGCTCGGCAGATCGCGTTCCTGGAAAACGCGGACAAATTCCTGTTCCGCCGCTTCAGCCGCCGCGGCGCCATGGTACAGTTCGACAATCGTTTTGGCGAGCAGCATTTTGGCGTCGCGCGGATGAACGCTGCCGTCTTTGAGACCCTGCGCCAGTTGTTCCTGCTCTTCGCGCGGCATATCCGTCACCAACATGAAGTAGCGCGCCATCAATTCGTCCGGAATCGACATCGCTTTGCCGTACATTTCCGTCGGCTCTTCATCGATACCGATGTAGTTGCCGAGGCTCTTGCTCATCTTCTGGACGCCGTCCAAACCTTCCAAAAGCGGCATCGTGATAACGACCTGCGGCTCCATACCGGTTTCGCTTTGCAAATGACGGCCGACAATCAGGTTAAACTTCTGGTCGGTACCGCCGAATTCGATATCCGCTTTGATCGCGATCGAGTCGTAACCCTGCATCAGCGGGTACATAAATTCATGCAGCGAAATCGGCCGTCCTTCGGTATAACGTTTTTGGAAGTCATCGCGTTCCAACATGCGGGCAACCGTATATTTCGCCGCGAGCGTCAAAACGTCGGCAAAGTTCATTTTACCGAGCCATTCGCTGTTGAAATGAACTTCCGTTTTATCACGATCTAAAATTTTGAAAATTTGATCTTCGTACGTCTTCGCATTGGCCAAGACCTGTTCTTCCGTTAACGGTTTACGCGCCGTGCTTTTGCCGCTTGGATCGCCGATACGGCCCGTAAAGTCGCCGATGATCAAAACGATCTGATGTCCCAAGTCCTGAAACTGTTTGAGTTTGCGCAAGACTACCGTGTGTCCGAGGTGAATATCCGGCGCGGAAGGATCTAAACCCAATTTAACCCGCAGCGGCGTATTCGTTGCAACCGCACGCTCCAATTTTTTACGTAATTCATCCAGCGGCAAAATTTCCGCCGCACCGAAACTCATTTGCGCTAACTGTTCTTCTACCGATTTCATCTGCTGCCTCCACTACCATTGTTAAACTACTGCTGAATAATATTATACCCGTTACATCTGCCCGCCCAATGTCGGTCGTTGCTCACTCGGATCGGTCTTACGCGCGGCATGCGCCAACACACCGTAGCCGGCCAAAGCCGAGAGAAGCGATCCGGCAAATATACCGATTTTAGCCTGATCTTGAAACGCCGGATTGACAAACGCCAACATCGTGACGAAAAGTCCCATGGTAAAGCCAATCCCGCATAAAATGGAACAACCGTACACATGCTCCCAACGAGCGCCGGTAAGCATGCCCGCATAACCCGTTTTTACCAAACCGTAAAACGCGGCGAAGACTCCGATCTGTTTACCGACGAATAAACCTAAGGCGATGCCGAGCACTACCGGATCCAAAAGGTCGCCCCAATGGAAACCATTGAACGACACACCGGCATTCGCAAATCCGAAGATCGGCAAGATGATGAAAAACACAGGCAAATGCAATGCTCCCATCCAGGCGTCGAGAATATGCATCACGCCGCCCGATTTCGTCTTTGCGGTCAGCGGAATCGTCAGCGCCAAAACAACGCCTGCAATCGTGGCATGCACGCCGGAACGCAGGAAGCAATACCATAAAATAGAGCCCAATATGGCATACGGCACGGCGTTACCCACCTGACGACGATTTAAAAAGAGCAACATCGCCACTATGACCGCGCCCACCAGAAGATAGGTGAACGCCACTTCATTCGTATAAAAAAATGCAATAATTAAAATCGCCAATAAATCATCAATAATCGCCAACGCCGTCAAGAAAATTTTAAGCGAACGCGGCACGCGTTTCCCCAGCAATGCCAAAACGCCTAACGCAAATGCGATATCGGTCGCAGCCGGAATCGCCCAGCCGTGCGCCGTATCACTTCCCAACGGATTAAAAATAAGGTAAATCGCTGACGGAACGACTAAACCGCAGAAAGCGGCAATCCCAGGCAACATGCGTGCGGAACGTTCCCTCAAATCACCCTCATAGATTTCACGTTTAATTTCCAGGCCGACGTATAAAAAGAAAAACGCCATCAAGAGATCATTGATCCAAAGTAAAGGTGTAAGACCGCCGAAAGGCTGATTCAAAAAGCTGAAATAGGAACCAGCCAGACTGCTATTCGCAACGATCAGTCCGAATGCAGATGCGATCATCAGCAGAATCCCGCTCGACGCATCCGCCTGAATAATCTTTTTCAATCCCGTCATCTTCTCAACCGCCTTTACGCGCCGGCAGAGTATCCGCATCATTCATAATACGTACCGACATAGTACCAGTATAACTCATGTATAATTATAATATAAATACGCTTTTATTTTTTGTATAAACTATTTCCATATGGGAGGCAATGATGCCCTACTTATTTGTCATTCTGCTTTGTCTTTGTCTGAGCGGCTGCGGCCAGGATGCGCCGCCCGCACCAACCGCGGCGACAAACGCCGCGCAAACCGTCCCGCAACCGCCGCCCGCTTGGCGAGAAGGCGTCACAAGCATGCAGGCGGGAAATTACGCCGCTGCCGAAACACATTTTACGGAAGCGATCAAAGTCGCCCCGCAGGATTACCGCGCGTACGCCGATCGCGGTTTGGTACGCGCGTTGGATGGGCGTTACGAAGAAGCGCGCAACGATCTGACGCGCGCCTCCGATCTGGCGCCCGGGATTCCCGCCGTCGAATATAATTGGGCCATGTATTATAAGTTACAAGGACAACTTGACGACGCCCTCACCCATTTTCAAAACGTGCTGAAAAAGGAGCCGAAAAACGCTTGGACATTGTACGGTATCGCGACGATTTACGCCGATCGCGGTGAAACAGAGCCGGCGCTTAACTATTTAGAGCGCGCGATGGCAGCGGATCCGACCGTTGCCGATGCGGCGCGCTCGCAGGATCACTTCCGCTTATTTCATGAAAACGCGCGTTTTCAAAAGCTTGTTCTATAATCCGTCTTACGAGACAGTATAAAAAAAGGAATGGAAGTCTCCATTCCTTTTTTGTCGTCCTTACTGCACATCCATTACGGCTTTGCCTTTGTAATGACCACAATATTTGCACACACGGTGCGGCATGATCATCTCGTGGCACTGCGGGCATTCAATCAAGCCCGGGGCCGTCAATTTCCAGTTCGCGCGACGACGATCGCGACGACTTTTCGACATTTTACGCTTCGGTACTGCCATGGTTGCACCTCCTCTTTACTCGTTCCTGCTACTTTGCTTCCAGGCAGCCAGAGCCGCCCAGCGAGGGTCGATTTCCGTGTCGCTGCAATCGCAAGATCCTTCATTTAAATTCGTTCCGCAGTGCGGACAAAGACCTTGACAATCTTCCCGACACAGCACTTGAACCGGCTCCTCAATGAGCAACGTATCCCGAACAAGAGATCGTACATCCACGGTCAGGCCGTCGTATCCAAGTGCATCCGCATCTTTTTCCGGTTCACGGACAAATCGTTCATAAACGGGCACGCGGATCTCCCGTTCAAATTCATCCAAGCAACGTGTACAAACGCCTTGCATGCGAGTGGTCAGTTCCCCTTCCCAATGCAAGCGTTCCCCATCATACCAATATTCACCGCGGATTTCCACGGGCGCCAATAAGCCTTGCAATTCCGGATCATCCGCGAATTCTTTCTGCGGTAAGGTAAACGCATACGCAATACGTTCTCCGGGATGAGCGATGGCGGCATCAATGGATACTTTCATGCTGAACCTCGACTTTCTTATTATAGCGATTCTACCCTTTATTGTCAATTGAGAGGATGCTTTTCCACGTGAATATAATTACATCTATTCTAACAAAGTAAACCTGTGATGTAAACTTAAGCGGCGCGGTCACTGCGCAAAATCATTTTTCCAACTGCAATCAAAAAGGCGGAGTGATCTCCGCCTCAACTTACCATGATCGGCCGGCGCCGCCGCCACCGGAGCTGCCGCCTCCGCCACCGCGAAAACCGCCCCCGAAGCCGCCGCCACCGCCGGAACCTCCCCCGCCGCCGCGCGAGAAGAACATCAGCAGCAGGATACGCGTCAGACGACCGCGATTAAAGATCCCGTCCAACATCAGAACCCCGATCAAAAACGCCAGCGGCCATACGGAACCGCTTTGCCGTTCCGGTTTCTCGACCCGTCCCGGCGTGCCTAAATCCTTCTCCGTGATACCGTATTCCTGCATCGTCACGCCGACCAAAGCGCCGTAGGTTTGCAAGATGCCCTGCTCGAATTGATTTTGCTTAGCGTAGGGAACAAAGTAGCGATCTAAAATCTCGCCCGCTTTCGCGTCATTGAGGGCGCCTTCCATGCCGTAACCGACCTCAATACGCACCTGTTTGGCGGACGGCACGACCAAAAGCAAAATTCCGTTGTTCTTCGCTTTATTGCCGATCCCCCAGCGCCGAAACAGCTCGGTCGCATACATTTGCATATCCCCGTCGGGAATACTCGGCATGGTCGCTACTACGACCTGGGCGCCGGTTTTATCTTCCAAAGCGCGCCCGACGGAGCGGATTTTTTGGACCGTTGTGCGCGACAAAATGCCCGCGAAATCCTGCGCATAAATATCGCCACGCAGTGCCGGATAGGGCGTTGTCACAGGCGCCGTCGAGACATTGTCGGTGGCAGCGCCTGTCTGCGCGGGACCGGTCTGCCGCGGCGAAGGCTGATGATTAGGCTGACTCGGCACCAACCCCTGCTCCACCGGCAGAGTATCCGTCGCTTTCGGCCATAACGGCGATCGCTCCGCTGTCGCTACATCGGCCGCCGCTGCCGCGGGAACAATCGTCGCCATGACCAGCCAGCAAACGGTAACGAGCCATATCCCCCACCGGCGCAGCACTTCCGTCATGTGCACGCGCGTGTTTTCCATCACCGCACGTCCTTACTTAAAACTGAACTTGCGGCGGAGTTTGCGCGCTTTCCGAAGCGCGGAAATAGTCACGGCTGCTGAAACCCAACAATCCCGCCACGATATTCGTCGGGAATTGGCGAATCCGGGCATTGAACGCCTGTACGGTGCCGTTGTAATCACGGCGCGATGTGGCAATGCGGTTTTCCGTGCCGGCCAATTCGTCCTGCAACGCGCGGAAATTGGCGTCCGCTTTCAAATTCGGATAATTTTCAACGACCGCAAATAAACGTCCCAACGCGCTCTGCAGTTGCGCATCGGCTTCCGCTTTTTCGGCGACCGACTGCGCGCCCGCCATCTTGGCGCGAGCATTCGATACATTATCAAAGACCGCCTGCTCGTGTTGCGCATAGCCTTTGACCGTATTGACCAGGTTCGGAATCAAATCGTTGCGCCGTTGTAACTGCGTATCGACTTGCGCCCAAGCGCCGTTGACCTGTTCATTCGCAGTAACCAGTCCGTTGTACTGGCCGATTGTCCAAAATCCCGCCAGTGCGATAACTGCAATTACTATCCACCAAATTCTTTTCATAATAGCCTCCTCCAGCTCTATAAACAAGAAATCATTTGACTATATTATACCATAATCGACTCTTTTACTTGCTCCATGTGCCCTTTATATCTTCTTTTTTGTTTGTACCAAGTCATCTGTCACGTCGTACTCTTTCCTCACGTGAACTCATTGCATTATCGGGCCGTCACCGGTAATAAAAGGCGTTCTATATAAATACGTGCGAAGTGTAAAAATATTTTATCGGTAAAAAACGGTAACTGCCATTCGCTACGCAGTTACCGTTTTTTATTTATTCTTTTAAGACCGGAGGTTTATGTTGCAGTCCGCGCGTGGAAACGAGCAGGTAGATCAAGCCGACGAAGAGCCACACCGCGCCGACGATCAAACAGGTTGTGGAAAGGTTCGCCCACAAATACGCGCACACGGCGAAACCGATGAGCGGCGCGAGAAAGTAACGGAATATTTGCCGTTCTTTTTTCCGCCAGAAGTGGTAAACAATGACCGCGAGATTGACGCACATAAAACCGAACAAACCGCCGAAATTCAGAAGTTCGGTCACAATCGAGATGTCGAGGAAAATCGCGCCGAATACACCGATCGCCGCCATAATCAAAATATTGTACGTCGGCGTTTTGTACTTCGCATGCAAATGCGCGAAAAAAGTTTTCGGCAGCAAACCGTCGCGTCCCATGCCGTACAAAAGGCGGGCCGCGCTGGACTGACCGGCAAGTCCCGCCGTCATCGTGGAGATAATGACCGCAATCGTATACGTGATGGCGAGCCATTCGCCGCCGACGAGCTGCGCCACTTCAAAAAGCGCCGTGTCCTGCGAGGCGAAGGTCGTGTAATCCGGCCAGACGAGCTGCGCTAGGTAAGCCTGCAAGATAAAGATCAGACCGCCGAGAAGGCAAGCCGCCATCGCCGCGACACCGATATCTTTCTCCGGACGAACCGCTTCTTCCGCCATCGTCGTAATCGAATCAAAGCCCAGGAACGAGAAGCAGGCAATCGCCGCGCCCGCTACCAGCGCGGAGATCGAGTGCGAGCTTTCCGGATGAAACGGTGCGGCTGAAATCAATGTGCCCGCGCCGACACCGTTTGTCAGCGCCCATGCGCACATGGCGCAAAATAGAAAAACAATGACGCCCATGACCCCGACTAAGAGCATATTTGTTTTCGCCGCTATATCCACGCCGAAATAGTTGACGACGGTAGTCACCAGCGCGATGCCGAGCACATATGCATAGTACGGAATCGCAGGAAACGTCGAGTGCGCATACGCCGCCCCGACCATAAAAACAATCAGCGGCACCAGGACATAGTCCAAAAACATCGCCCAGCCCGCAAAAAATCCGAGATAGGGATTAATCCCTTTTTCCGTATACGAGTACGTCGAACCGGCGACCGGAAACGCATTGGCCATCTTACCGTAGCTCATCGCGGTGAAAAGCATCGCGACCATCGCAATGACGTACGCGAACGCCAAGGTACCCCCTGTCGTCATCGTCGCATAGCCGTAAATATAGGCCGGCGCGATCGGCGTCATAAACGCGATACCATAAATAATTAAATCTTTACGCGTCAACACCCTTTTCAATGTCTGATCATACCCCGTACCAACAACGTTACCGTTCGGTTCCGCCATGCCTATCCCTCCTTAGCTGTAATAATCAGAGTATACCATAATAAATAGATTAGAACGACCAAAAATAATTTTATTCATTATAAATGATATGACTTCTGTCGTCACCGTGCCTCATTTTGAGAAATAAAAAAGAGCCCGCAGGCTCTTTATTCACATGTGTATAATTCTCGCAAACTGGCGCGTGCCAACGCTGCCAGTGAGGACACCGCGCGCTGATCCGGAAGTTGAGCCGCGCCGTATGCCAACGGCAACTCCGTACAAGCCAACACGAGCGGCACATCGTTTTCACGCCACAAAAGCTCCGCCGCCTGACGCAAGCGTTCACCCGCTAGCGTGAAATTGCCCGATTTGATGTAGCGCAATGACTCCTCCGCCCACTCACCGGCAAGCGGCAACGGATCGTATAATGCAAAGCCTCGTTCCGCCGCTTTTTTCTGGTACAAACCGGAACGCAATGTTCCCTGTGTTCCCAAAAGCCAAGCCCCTTTAGGCGAAAGCTTCGCCGCCTCCGCCAACGTCACGTCCATGATATTGATCAGAGGCGCGGTGAGTTCAGCGGCAAATTGTTCAATGAAATAATGCGCCGAATTGCATGGTGCGCAAAGCACGTCCGCACCCCATGTGATCAACTTTTCAAAGTCGTCTCGCATTTGCGGGCCGGGATCCGCTCCTTTGCCGAGCATGGCCGCGCTGCGATCGGGCAGATCCGTGTCGCCGAGCATAATTACCGTCGGGTGCTCTTGATCCGTTTCCGCCGGCGCGTAAACCGCCAGCAATCGTAAAAATTCCGCCGCTGCCGCCGGTCCCATCCCACCGAGCACGCCTAATACTTTACCGTTCTTTTTTACCATAGCCATCTTCCGTTTCTTTTATTTTACATTTATCTTACCGTTTTACTTTAACGAATGCAATGATAACCGAAATATATACAAAAACGTAAAAAAAAGAGACCGTCACAGTGACGGTCTCTTTTTGGAGTTTTCTTACGTAAATCTTTTTCTTTTTATCCGATCAACGGCTTTTTATTCAACACTTTCGGCGTGCCGACACGGAAGCTGTCACCGCCGGCTTCTTCCACAAGGCAAGCCTGGTTGGCGCAGAGATATCCCTGAATGGACATATACATCGCGGTATCCGTGTAGTCCAAGTCATACGCATCGCTGATCAGGCGATGCAATTCCAAATATCCTTCGCGAATGGCGTCATCGCACGTCGGTCCGCAGGTATTGACAAAGTACGCATCTTTGGTTTCCGTAACCGTCCAATTCAGCTTGAAGTTTTTCAAAAGACGCACGCGCACGATCACTTCACCGGCGATTTCAATCCCGTTGCCGCAAACTTCGCCATCCGCCATCGTGGCATGCAGATCGCCCATGGCCAGCAGTCCGCCTTTAACACGTACCGGGAACCAAACCGTTACGCCTTTTTTGATGATGCGGCTATCCATATTGCCGCCGTGATTTCCCACAAAACCGGTAGAGATTTCTTTTTCATCAGTCGCGACACCGATCACGCCGACCATCGTATCCAACGGCCATACCATATCATTGGCGTCCCAATGCACCAAACCGTTTTCAATGCGCATAATGTGCGTGCGCAATTCGCTTTTTTCGCAAAATGGACCGCATTCGGGAATCGAACATACCGCGCCCTGGTCGGCCACCGTGACATCCAAAATATCGACCGCCAGCGCGTCGCCCGGTTCCGCGCCTTCGATGTAAAGTGGGCCGGTCGCCGGATTCGTATGTTGCCAATCCACCGTTTCCGCAATATCCGTCGGCTTTTGCACCTGACCGTCGTAGCAGTCTTTGGTTATAAATTTGACCACTTCACCCGGTTTAGCTGTCGCAACCGGCTGCATATCGGGAGTAAACTTATAAATACATTCTCTGATCTCTTGCATAGAACTTCCTCCTTTACCATATCACTATAAATTTGCTACACACTACTATCTTGCCCAACATTACCTTTGCCGGAAAACTAGAACACAAAACCCGCGATTAAATACATCACGGCGGAAATTGCCGCAAAGATAACGGAGTAAGCAACGCAAGTCGATGCGTGGTAACCCGGTTTTAAGCCAAAGACCGATGAAGTCAACATCGTGTAATCGCAAATGTAACACATATTACAGCCGAAAGCGCCGGCCGAAATAATCGCCGCCCCTACCAGGTACGGATTGGCACCGACGGTCAATGATACCGGAATCAAAATCGGGAATGTAATTAAGATCAGTCCCCAATTAAGCGACATGATGCATTCCGAGATACAAAAGACGACAAACACGAGGAAAGGTAATAAATTCGGACTAACGAAGGTCTGTACCACATTTGCCAAGTAATCGATATATCCCAGATCTACCAACACATCATTGAGCATGTACGACACGCAGAACAAAATAATCAAACTCATAAAATCGGCGAAGCCGGCAATCAGACACTCTTCAATATCTTCCGATTGAATAATATTGCGCAATAAATAGTAGCCAACCGTCACCGGTAAAACCACCAGCATCGCCGGCACCGTATCGAATTCAAAATAGCAAACCACGCCCATCAAGAAAACAATCGGCAGGAAAAAGTCCAGCAGCCCGCCATCTTTTTTACCCGGGACCTGCTCTTCCATATTTTCAATCGGCACGTAGTATTCTTTTCGTTGCGTTTTCAAGCCGCCCAATCGCGGTAAATAACCGGCAGCAAAAAGAAATGTGCCGATCATGGAAACGATAGCATAGAAACTGAACGGTATGGAGCGGAAAAACGCCATCATGCCGTTGCCGTTTTCGGCAAGCCCCGCCGAAGCAAACACACCGCCTAAAAACGCCGCCCATGAAGTAATCGGAAACAGTACACGCAACGGTTCCGCCAAAGTATGGATCAAGTACGCGCCGTCTTCCCGCGGAGCGTCCAATTCATCATACATCGGCGCCATAATACTGCCGCCGATCGTAACCGTCATGTAATCATCAAAAAACAACGGAAATTGCATAAGCCAAGTCGCCATATTTAATTGCCGCGCCGATTTCACTTTACGTTTAACCAATCTTGCAAACGCATGCAATGCGCCAGTTTTACCAAGAAGTTTTGTAAATACGTTCAAAAAGCAGCACATGAGAACAATCCACAAAAAATCTTCATCCGCCATGGTCTTATACAACTGCTCTTTAAACCCGTCTACTACACCGATCCCTGTATTTAACGCCACTCCCAACATGGTGGCAAAAATCAGCGTCTCCAAAATACGTTTCGTCAGCAACGTATAGTAGAGGATATATACGATTAATAAAGTCCCTATCCCTTCCGGCAAATGGTCTTTCCCCGGCGTCAGAAATATGGCTCCCAATAAAAACAAAAAAGTAAGTCCGTAGCTCATACATTTGTGCAAAGCGGAATCGGGATCCAATAAAGTTTTGTATAAAGACCGCATGATAAAACCTCCATCCTTTTCTTCTGTAGTATACCAAATCATTGAAGAAAAGAAAACTCCAAAAACAACTATTAAATAAAAAAGAGACCGTCATTCGACGGTCTCTTCGCGTAATCAGCAGCTACCTATGCTCCCGGGCCGTTTCCAGCCAAGTACTTTCGGCGTTTACGAGCTTA